>CAEZUS010000021.1_pt1 | contig 9109 bp, 8 predicted proteins | sample 7264541 | NCBI WGS metagenome assembly CAEZUS01 (sample SAMEA6813836, study PRJEB35770) | freshwater metagenome | biome: Freshwater; feature: Freshwater reservoir; material: water | place: Czech Republic | collected 2016-04-20 | depth 0.5m m | reverse complement strand
CCGGAGATTGAGTAATGATTGAAGTACGTCCAGCTCGCACTTCTGACATTAAAGGCATTCACAAACTAATTGTTGATTTTGCTTCTGGCGGGCGCATGCTCCAAAAAGAGACCGTGACTCTTTACGAGAGTGTGCAAGAGTTTATTGTGGCCGTTGAAGATGGCGAAGTTATTGGTTGCGGTGCGCTACATGTGCTCTGGGAAGATTTAGCAGAAGTTCGCTCAGTTGCAATCTCTGAGAAATTACGTGGACAAGGAATCGGTAACCAGATTCTCGAGCGCATTATCCAGCGCGCATATGAACTCGGATTAAGTCGCATATTCTGTTTAACTTTTGAGACTAAATTCTTTGGCCGCCACGGATTTGAAGAAATTCACGGAACTCCAGTTGAGCCCGATGTATATGTGCAATTGCTTAAGTCTTATGACTCAGGTGTGGCTGAATTCCTTGACCTGGAATCAGTTAAGCCAAACACCTTGGGCAATACCCGAATGCTTAAAATTCTTTAATTTTTCGCCAAAATTGCAGCTGGTAGGGCATAAATTGGGGTTCGATCTGGTTATAACAGGCATATCTAGTGTTCTTGATCCGCGTAAAACCCACCTCGCGAGCCTGCCCCTTCGGGTATTAGGCTTAGCGAGATACCAATAAAGGAGCTCCGCCCATGTTTGAGCGTTTTACAGACCGTGCCCGTCGGGTTGTTGTTCTTGCCCAAGAAGAAGCACGCATGCTCAATCACAACTACATCGGCACCGAGCACATTCTGCTTGGTCTGATTCATGAAGGCGAAGGCGTCGCTGCTAAAGCGATGGAAGGCATGGGCATCTCACTCGAAGCCGTGCGCGCACAAGTTGAAGAAATTATTGGTCAAGGACAGCAAGCACCAAGTGGGCATATTCCATTTACGCCTCGTGCTAAAAAAGTTCTCGAACTCTCACTTCGCGAAGCGCTACAACTCGGCCACAATTACATTGGTACTGAACATATTTTGCTTGGCTTAATTCGCGAAGGCGAAGGTGTAGCTGCACAAGTATTAGTAAAGTTAGGCGCAGATTTAAATCGTGTTCGCCAACAAGTTATTCAGTTGCTATCTGGCTATCAAGGAAAAGAAGCAGTTGCTGCAAATGGTCCAGCCGAAGGAACACCATCAACATCATTGGTGCTTGATCAATTTGGTCGCAACTTAACTCAAGCTGCACGCGAAGGAAAACTTGATCCAGTTATTGGTCGCGAACTTGAAATCGAACGTGTTATGCAAGTTCTTTCTCGTCGTACAAAAAATAACCCGGTTTTAATCGGCGAACCAGGTGTTGGTAAGACCGCAGTCGTCGAAGGCTTAGCTCAAGCAATTGTTAAGAATGATGTACCCGAAACTCTTAAAGATAAGCAGCTTTACTCACTTGATTTAGGCGCATTAGTTGCCGGTTCACGCTATCGCGGAGATTTCGAAGAGCGCTTAAAGAAAGTGCTGAAAGAGATTAAAACTCGCGGTGACATTATTCTTTTCATCGATGAAATTCATACTTTGGTCGGTGCTGGCGCAGCTGAAGGCGCAATTGATGCAGCAAGTATTTTAAAGCCAATGCTCGCTCGCGGTGAGCTACAGACAATTGGTGCAACTACTCTTGATGAATATCGCAAGCACCTCGAAAAAGATGCTGCCCTCGAACGTCGTTTCCAACCGATTCAAGTAAAAGAACCATCAGTTGCTCACACCATTGAAATTCTTAAGGGCTTACGTGATCGCTACGAAACTCACCACCGAGTTTCAATCACCGATGGCGCTTTAGCAGCGGCAGCAAATATGGCTGATCGCTATGTATCAGATCGTTTCTTGCCAGATAAAGCCATCGATTTAATCGATGAGGCTGGTTCACGCCTGCGCATTAAGCGCATGACCGCACCTGCCGAGCTACGCGAATTCGACGACAAAATCGCAGCCGCTCGTAAAGATAAAGAGTCAGCAATTGATGGTCAAGATTTCGAGAAAGCGGCTTCGTTCCGTGATCTCGAAAAAACTCTTGCGACTGAGAAAGCTGAAGCCGAGAAGAATTGGAAAGCTACCGATCTAGATAAGGTAACTGAAGTTGACGAAGAACTGATTGCACAAGTTCTATCCATCGCAACTGGTATTCCAGTCTTTAAGTTAACCGAAGAAGAAACTGCTCGATTGCTGCGCATGGAAGATGAATTACACAAGCGCGTCATTGGTCAAGATCAAGCGATTAAGGCTTTGTCGCAAGCAATTCGCCGTACTCGTGCTGGCTTGAAAGATCCAAAGCGCCCAGGTGGTTCATTTATTTTTGCTGGCCCATCAGGTGTTGGCAAGACTGAACTTTCACGCACACTTGCTTCATTCTTATTCGGCGATGCTGATTCATTAATTCAACTTGATATGTCTGAATACTCCGAACGTCACACCGCATCACGTTTATTCGGTGCACCTCCAGGATACGTTGGATATGACGAGGGCGGTCAACTAACCGAGAAAGTTCGTCGTCGCCCATTCTCCGTCGTACTCTTCGATGAAATCGAAAAAGCTCACCCGGATATCTTCAACTCGCTATTACAAGTTCTAGAAGATGGTCGCTTAACTGACTCTCAAGGTCGTGTGGTTGATTTCAAGAACACAGTAATCATTATGACTACTAACTTAGGAACTAAAGATATTTCTAAGGGCGCTGGCCTGGGATTTGCGAACTCATCTGATGATCTCTCAAATTACGAGCGCATGAAGGCCAAGGTTGGCGATGAACTTAAGTCGCATTTCCGCCCTGAATTCTTAAATCGTATTGATGACATTGTGGTGTTCCATCAATTGCACAAGGAAGAAATTATTCAGATCGTTGATCTAATGATTGCATCCCTTGATGAGCGCCTAAAGGTGAAAGATATGGGTATCGAGCTAACTCAAGCTGCTAAGGATCTCCTGGCAGCCCGTGGTTATGACCCTCTTCTTGGTGCGCGTCCATTGCGTCGTACCATTCAACGCGAAATCGAAGATTCACTCTCAGAGCGCATCTTGTTTAGCGAATTAAAGGCTGGCGAAATCATTGTGGTTGATGTTGAAGGCGAAGGCGCTGATGCGAAATTCACTTTCGTTGGTTCACCAAAAGCGATCACGCCAGATTCACCAGAAGATTTAGCTGAAGCGCCAACTGCTTAATTAGCTAAGTTCTTTAGGTTATCGCCGCTGACGCGATAAACCGTCCATTCATCCATGGCGATTGCGCCTTGCGATTTGTAGAACTCAATTGCTGGCGTGTTCCAATCAAGAACCCACCATTGAAAGCGACCATAACCTCGCTCAGTACAGATCGAAGCTAAGTGCTTAAGCATCGCCAAGCCATATCCGTTTCCGCGAAACTCAGGTTTGATAAATAGATCTTCGAGATAAATGCCATGCTTGCCTTGCCAAGTTGAAAAGTTTAAGAACCAGATGGCGATGCCAATTACTTCACCGTCATTATCGGCAATCGAGCAGAAAACTTTCGGCTCATCTGCGAAAAGTGCAGCACCTATTTCGACTTCATTAGTTTCAACTTGCTCTGGCGCTTTTTCATACTCGGCCAAATCATGAATAAGTTGCATGATTGCGGGTAAATCGGCTTTTGTGGCAGGGCGAATTAGCATTTTATTGGTGCAATCTCTCCGTTTTTAGCTAAATGATTTAAAGCGCCACTCTTGCCGACTGCAATTTCACCTAAATCGGTACGACCCAGAATTAGTGCAGGTAACGTAGATGCGGCATGAACTGCTTCGGTAATACTTACCCCGATCTCATTTAGTGCGTGGCTAAAAGCTTTGGCCATTGTTAAAGTGCTTCCAGCTAGTGCGCCATTTGACGTTAATCGAGCAACGCTATCTTTAACAATTACCTCTAGCCCTGCAATTTCATAAGCGCCATCGGCTGAACCAGCGGCTGACATTGCATCGGTAATTAGCACGATGCGATTAGGCGCTGCTTCAAATATTTCACGAACAACATTTGTCGCCACATGTTCGCCATCTAGAATTAACTCAAGGCTTACTCGTAACTCGCTTAAAACAGCAGAGTTCATGGTTCCGGGCCCGTCACCAACTTTTGGCATGGCATTGTTAAAATGGGTAACTACGCTAGCGCCGCGATCTATTGCAGCTTGCGCTGTCGCAGCATCTGATTGTGAATGGCCGATAGCCGCAATAACTCCGGAATTTGTGAGAAATTCAATTACTTCTAGCGCACCTTCAAGCTCTGGTGCAATTGTGATCATTTTTATAAATCCACGACCTGCATCTAATAAAGATTGCACTTCGCTAATAGTTGGCTTGCGCAACAGATCAGGATTATGAGCTCCGCATCTGGCGTGCGAAAGGTAAGGGCCTTCCAAGTGAATACCAGCAATTTCGCCGCGTTCTGCAAAAGGGATCAATCTCGCTATTTGTTCCAGCAAATTCGGAATTGGTTCGGTTACTAAACTTGCTAAGCCGGCAACGGTTCCACCTGCACGATGTGTAGAAATTACCTGTGAGATTTCAAGGTCGGTCAGGCTGGCAAAATATTTTCCGCCACCACCATGGCAATGAATATCTACGAAGCCGGGTATCAAAATTCCTTCGTAGCGATAGTCGTACTCAGGCGTTGTGCCGCTATTTATCGAGCGAATAACGCCATCTTCAATTTCAAGCCAAACCTCTTTCTGCAGTTCCTGTTCGATAAGCACAGTGGCTGCAGAGATGATCACTTAGCAAACTTATGGGTAGAAAGTAGTCAGGTCAAGAATGTGAAAATTTAGTAGTACTGTTTTTCTATGAATTACTTAGGAATTGATGCTGGAGCAACGGCTACCAAGTGGGCGCTCTACGATGGCTCTGAAATTATCGCCACCGGCAAATGCCCAGCGATGGATGGTCATATTCTTCGACCCGAATCTAAGGCTCGGATTAATGAAGTTTTAGCGCAAATCTCAACGGCAGTAAATGGCGCAGAAATAGCTGGCGTATTTGCTGGAATTACTGGGGCAACTTCTGAAGATAGTGCAACAGATCCGCTTGGTCAGATTTTTCATACCTATTTTCCAAACGCAAAAGTAAGAATTGTGCACGATATTGAAATGGCTTATTACGCCAACTTTGAAGTGGGAGAAGGGATATTGCTTTATGCCGGCACTGGCTCAATTGCGATGTATATCGATGATGAAGCCGGTCCAGTGCGTGCTGGTGGTTGGGGATATTTACTAGGAGATGAAGGCGCCGGATTTTGGATTGGTCGCGAAGTAATTCGCTGGGTGCTTGCTGGCTTAGATACTGGCGAAGAAGTCGAACCGGATTCACTTAGCGATGTAATTTTGCAAGAAATTGGTGCAAGTAATTGGGATGGCATCAAAGAATTTGTATACTCAAATGAACGTTCCGAGATTGCAAAACTTTCTGCAACAGTTGGTCGCTTAGCAGATGCTGGAAATGCAGATGCCCAAGGAATTATCTACGAGGCTAGCCAACATTTGATTGCGTTGGTTCATCAACTTGATATTCAAATTGAGAATGCTCCACGTATCGTAATTGCCGGGGGAGTCTGTCACGAAGGTTCTTTTCTGGCTAAAGCGCTTTACTCATTCTTTAGTGAAAGAATTTCTATTTCCGATTGCGATATTGCGCAACGTGCAGCCGAATTAGCAATAGATATTTAATTATTCGGCTATTTTTACGCGTTGTAGAGCTTGATCTAATCGAGATACTTCGTAGATTTCCATACCCGCAATTTTTACATCAGAGCCAACTGGGACAAGCGCGCGTTTAAAACCTAAACGATGTGCCTCGGCTAGTCGGCGTGATACGCCACTTACTTTACGGATTTCACCCGCGAGCCCAACTTCACCAATTGCCACTAAATCAGCTGGTAAAGCAAGGGCTTTAGCCGCTGATGCAACGGCCAGAGCCAGAGCTAAATCAGCGGCAGGTTCGGACATTTTCATGCCGCCCACTGTTGCGGCATATACATCGCGACCACCTATGCGCACATTTGCCCGGAGTTCGAGCACAGCTAAAGTCATCGAAGTGCGAGCTGAATCTAAACCACTAGTTACTCGACGAGCATTTCCGAAGTCATTTTCGCGACCTTGCGAGACTAACGCTTGAATTTCAGCAAGTAATGGGCGACGGCCTTCGAGAGTTACGGTCACGCAAGTACCCGGAACTGGTTCGGCGTGACGCGAAGTAAATAATCCGGTCGGATCTAACACACTTTCGATTCCGGTATCACTTAAATCGAAACAACCAACTTCATCGCTGGCACCAAAACGATTCTTAATGGCGCGAATCAAACGCAATCGAGAGTGACGTTCGCCTTCGAATTGCAAAACAACATCAACAATATGCTCGAGCATGCGCGGACCTGCAATAGAACCATCTTTAGTTACATGTCCGACAAGTAAAAGCGTGATATCGCGATCTTTACAGATTCGGATTAGTGCGCCAGCGACTTCGCGAACTTGAGTAACGCCGCCAGGTGCGCCATCGGCTGCGCTAGACCCAATTGTTTGAATTGAGTCAATAATTAATAGTTGAGGCTTAACTTCATCGATATGTGTAATAACTGCGCCAAGATCTGTTTCGGAAGCTAGCCATAATTTTGGATCTATTGCGTTAATTCTTTCGGCGCGTAGCCGAACTTGCGAAGCAGATTCTTCGCCACTTATATATAAAGCAGGAATATTGTTCTTAGCAGTTTGTGCCGCAACCGAAAGTAGAAGAGTAGATTTTCCGACGCCGGGTTCGCCGGCCAATAAAATTGCCGCCCCTGGAACTAAGCCACCGCCGAGAACTCGATCAAGCTCGGATACGCCAGTTGGCTTAGCGCTGGCTGCAGATAAATCAACATCACCAATGGGTGTTGCTGAATGCGTAACTCGACCGGCTACTAAAGAAAGTTTCTTAGGCGCTGCGATCTCTTCAACGCTGCCCCAAGCCTGACATTCACCGCAGCGACCAACCCATTTCTGCGAAGTCCAGCCACATTCGCTGCACTTAAATGGATCCTTCTCTACTTTGGCCATAATAAAACCCTAATTGCTAGGACTGACTTTTCTCTTTCTGTGCCTGCACAGTTGCTGGATGTTGAAGCACGAAGAGCGGTAACGAGCGAGCTTGTGCGGCTTTAATGCCTTCAATTCGGGCATCGCAAAGTTTGGCCAAAATGTCATAAGGAGCCTGACCCATAAGTGCGACTAATTCTGCGCGGTTAGAGATGTAAACAGGTTGAGATCCGACATGTGCATCGGAATTGCTAGTGCAATACCAATCAAAATCTTCGCCACCATCGCCCCAAGCTAAACGTTCGTACTCGCCCAAAACGGTAATCGAATATGTTCGTTCGCCAACTTCGCGAGATTCATATGAACGACGCATTGGAAGTTGCCAGCAAACATCTGGCTTGGTATCAACAAAATGTTTATTTTCTTTTTGAGCTAAATGATGAAGTACGCAACCAAAAGAACCGGTGTAGCCAGGTGCTTCGTGGCCTTTACGGTTTAAGAAGATACAAGATTCTTCAACGACTCGAGTCTTGCGTTCGTTATCTTCATCGCTTTCAGAAATCTGTAATAAGCCGCCAGGTTTCTTAGGTTGCGCGACGTCAAAATATTGCCACATATCTCGAGTGAGTAGCGCTGCAGCACGTTGAGTGCGGGCTTCATCGTTTGCATCAGAATACATAGCGCCTTCTGTGCAGCAGCCATCATTTGGACGATCAGCAAAAACACCTTTGCAGCCATCGCCATAAATACATGTCCAATGTGAAGTGAGCCAGGTGAGATCGCATTTAAAGATCTCTTCATCATCATTTGGGTCTACGAATTCAACCCAATCGCGAGCGAAACCTGCTTTAACTTCGGACATAGAGGTTGAGCCTATGCTTAATTACCGAAAAGCGCACATCATGAACAGGTACGATTGCCAGATGAGAACTGCAGTAATCGGCGCTGGAAATATGGGCGAGGCTTTAATAGCTGGCCTTATTGCTTATGGTGAAACCCCTGCCGATATTGCGGTTTGCGAGAAGCGGCCTGAGCGAGCAGCAGAGTTAGTAAGCCGTTACGGAATTTCAATTGTTGAGATTGCAGATAGCGTGCGTAATGCTGATGCGGTTTTATTGGTGGTTAAGCCACAAGATATGGCAGCTGTATTGGCAGAAGTCGGGGCTGCAATAGATCCAGCCGCAGTTGTAGTTAGTTTTGCTGCTGGTAAAAAGATTGAATTCATCAGCGCTAATTTAGCTAAAGCAAATTCAGTAATTCGGGTTATGCCAAACACCGCGACCATGGTTGGAGCCGGAATGGCCGCCATCTCTCTCGGCGCTGGTGTTACTGCTGCGCAACGCGAGTTTGTAGCTGGCTTTCTTTCAAAATCTGGCCAAGTAGTTGAAGTTACTGAAGACCTGCAGGATGCAGTCACTGCTACAAGTGGATCTGGTCCAGCATATTACTTTGCATTTGCTGAAGCTATGGTTGCCGGCGCAAAAGAACTTGGTTTAAGCGAAGATGTTGCAACTGCGTTAACTGTACAAACATTAATTGGTGCTGCAAAGCTATTGGCCGAAAGCGGAAAAAGCGCGACCGAACTTCGAGAGAATGTGACTAGCCCAAACGGCACTACTGCGGCAGCTCTTGCCTCATTTAGCGACGGTGAACTTGCTAAGTTAGTAGCCAAATCAATGAAAGCGGCCCGAGATCGCTCGATTGAATTAGCTTAAATGTTTCGGAAAATAATTGCGCTGGTAACAGCTTCGCTATTTCTTACTTCTCTTCCAACTTTTGGTGCACCGGTAAATTCATTAGTAGTAATTAAAACAATTCCAGCAGATCAAGATGTGGCCGGAATACTAGTTGGCGACTCAGCAATCTATTTATATGGAAATACTCCAACGGGTGGCTATGTAACTGCTTTGAATAAGGATGGCTCTCAAAAATGGCAACACTCCTTCAATGATCTACCTGCTCTTACGATATCTACTGGCACTCTTGATACCAGCGGAAATATTTGGCTTGCAGGCGCATCGGCGCCACCGGTTGCGATGCCAAGTGCTACCAATTCTGCACCGGGTGCGATAAATCCAGATGGAGTAATAATCGGT
>CAEZUS010000020.1_pt1 | contig 9232 bp, 7 predicted proteins | sample 7264541 | NCBI WGS metagenome assembly CAEZUS01 (sample SAMEA6813836, study PRJEB35770) | freshwater metagenome | biome: Freshwater; feature: Freshwater reservoir; material: water | place: Czech Republic | collected 2016-04-20 | depth 0.5m m | reverse complement strand
TTTTGCGTTGCCCACGCTGCGAAATAGCGAAAAGCCCAGTGCCTAGCGCGATTAAGAGTGATCCAGTTCGCACTAACCCGAGTGCTCCCACCAGTATTCCGGCTGCCACTAAAGAATAAGAAGAATAGGAAATTACTCGCATGCTTCGACCACATTGGTAAGCAACATGGCCCGAGTCATCGGGCCTACCCCACCAGGCATTGGCGCAACATTTGCTGCTACCTCGAAAACGTCTGGGTGAACATCTCCGAGTAAGCCAGCCTCAGTTCGTGAGATACCAACATCTAAAACGGTAGCTCCTGGTTTAATCATTTCAGCAGTTAAGAAATGTGCTTTGCCAATTGCGGCAATCACAATGTCCGCCTCTTTTACATGTTTAGCTAAATCTTTGGTACCTGTATGTGTAAGCGTGACAGTCGCATTTTCTTCTTTTCGAGATAGCAATAAGCCAAGTGGGCGACCCACAGTTAACCCACGACCAATGACACATACTTCAGCCCCAGCAATTTGAATTTCGTAATGACGAAGAAGCGCAACGATTCCGCGCGGAGTACAAGGCAACGGAGCCGCATAGCCGCTAACTAAGCGACCCAAATTCATAGGGTGTAAACCATCGGCATCTTTGGCCGGATCGATTGCTTCGAGGATTACTTGGGAATTAATACCTGCTGGCATTGGCAACTGCACAATATAACCAGTGCACTCTTTTGCCGAATTTAAATCTTTAATCGCAGCCATTACATCAGCTTGCGTCGCGCTAGCAGGAAGATCAACGCGGATTGACTTTATGCCAACTTCTTGGCAATCACGATGCTTGCCGGCCACATATGAATGTGAACCTGGATCATCGCCAACTAAAACTGTGCCCAGTCCTGGCGTAATTCCGCGAGCTTTTAAACTTTCAGTGCGGGTGCGCAGATCTGACTTAACAATTGTGGCAAGTGCTTTGCCATCTAAAATCCGCGCTTTATGCATGGGAGAAGTGTCTTGTACTTGTGAAGAACATTGCAACATTGGCGGCTTTTGCTGCGGCAATAACCTCTTCGTCGCGCACACTGCCACCAGGTTGAACCACAGCGATTACACCAGCTGCAAGCAATAACTGTAAGCCGTCAGCAAACGGGAAGAATGCATCACTTGCTGCAACCGACCCAGCAACTCGAGCACCCGCGCGATCAACGGCAAGCTTTGCTGAATCAACTCGGTTTACTTGACCCATCCCAATGCCTACGGCTGCCTTATTTTTAGCCAGCAAGATGGCATTGCTCTTTACGGCGCGAACCGATCGCCAAGCAAATTCTAAATCTTGCAATGTTTGTGCACTTACGGGGTCTCCGGAAACTTGTACCCAGTTTGCTGCATTATCACCTGTCGCATTAATTAAATCGGTCTCTTGCAATAAAGCACCGCCCGATACTGGACGTAATTCAAGCGGGCTAATTTCTAGTGCATCACATTGCAAAATTCGGATCGAAGGTTTTTTCATTAACACTTCAAGTGCATCTGCATCGAATGCTGGTGCAATTAATACTTCAGTAAAAATCTTGGAAAGTGGTTCGGCCATAGCCAGATCTACTTTGCGATTGGCAGCAACTACTCCCCCGAATGCTGAAACTGGATCACATTCATGTGCCTTTAAATACGCATCTGAAATATTAGAACCAGTAGCAATTCCGCACGGATTGGCATGCTTAATAATCGCAACTGCTGGATCAGTATGATCTAGCGCTGCTCGCCATGCAGCATCGGCATCGGTGTAATTATTAAAGGACATCTCTTTGCCATGCAGTTGCTTGGCACCAACAATTCCGGCGCCAGATGATTTGTAAATCACTGCGCCTTGGTGTGGGTTTTCTCCGTATCGCAGCGAACTTTCTTGCTTATAAATATTGCCAAACCAATTAGGTAAAACCGAATCGCTGTTCTGTTTTCCGAGCCAATTAGCTATTGTTAAATCGTATTCAGCCGTTGTTCTAAAGACTTCTAGAGCTAGCTGTTGACGTTCTTCGCCGGTGAAGCCACCTGCCGATAGCGCGCTTAATAAGTGGTCATATTGCGAAGTTTGACTGATTACCGCTACCGAGCCATGATTTTTGGCGGCGCCTCTCAACATAGAAGGCCCACCAATATCAATCTGCTCAATAGCTTCAGCAAAGGTTGCACCTGCTGCAATAGTTGCGGCGAATGGATATAGATTGATGACCACTAAATCAAAAGGTGCAATATCTAAATCTGCAATTGCAGCTAAGTGCTCGGGATTATTTTGATCAGCCAAGATTCCAGAATGTACGCGAGGATGTAAAGTCTTGACTCGACCGCCCATAATTTCCGGAAAACCCGTGTAGTCACTTACTTCGGTGACGGCAATTCCGGCAGCCGCTAAATTTGCTGCAGTGGATCCGGTGGAAAGTATCTCAACGCCGGCTTTACTGAGTGCAGTACCAATTTCAAGTAGCCGATCTTTATCGTAAACGCTAATCAAAGCGCGACGGATAGGTTTGCGATTACTCATTGCGGGCTGCCCTCTACTTTAACTCGGCCAGAACTTGCGGAATGGTCGCAACGATGAGACCTCGTTCGATAATCTTAATGCGTTCGTGTAAAGATTCTTCAGTATCTGTAGCTGTGATCTCTATCCGTTGCTGAGCTATAACAGCACCAGTATCAACGCCTTCATCGACCCAGTGAATTGTGCTACCGGTATGAGTTGCTCCGGCCGCAAGTGCATCGCGAACTGCATGAGCCCCTGGAAATAGTGGCAATAAGGCGGGGTGTGTATTGATAACTTTGAAAGCCTGGACAAATTCAGGAGCCAAAATTCGCATGAACCCTGCACTCACAACTAGATCTGGCTGATATTTCGAAACTAGTTCGAAAAGTTCTTGGTTCCAGATTGAGCGATCACCGCTGAGTTCGAGCAGCTCTGCTTCGATCTTAAATTCTCGCGCAATTTCCATGACTTTGGCCCCTGCCCGATCACAGATCAGGGCGGCTATCTCGTAATCTTTAGGTGCTGCGAAGATGGCTTGAGCCAAAGTGCCAGATCCGCTTGCCAGGATTACGACACGCTTCATCTGGCTCGATCTAACCGCGGCAGAACGCGAGCTAACCCAATACCGATAGCCATTTCAACGCCGATGGCCAAGGTGACTTTCCAGATCGACACACCAACTGCGCTTAGCGCTTGCGTCATAAGAGATCCGCTTGCCGCCCAACTAATAAAAGCAACCGCGAATAAAACTAAAGTAAATGTTTGCCAAAGCACTTCAGGACGCTGATTTAAAGTCCAGCTCGTTAGTGCAACGCCAGCTGCAATAAATATCAAAATCGCAATCAAGGCAATCGGAAATTTTCCAGCTGGCAATGCGCCAAGCAAAGGCAACGCTGGAATCTCGGGAACTTGATAAGAGAGCGGTGAAATTATTGTGCCATTGCCTATTCCAAAACCAACTCCAGCAAAATATCCAATTGTTGCAACAGCAGCATTTGGCAAATACAGCACATTTAGAATTAGTAACAAAACTCCGCCCAATATTCCGGGCTCAAGAACTTGGGTTAAATCTTGAACAGTTTTGAAATTAACAAGCAGCGAAATACCCAGAGTCAGGAATCCAAAACCTAAGAACGCCGAAATAATTCGAGTGGCGAAGAAGATTGGTTGCGAAGAAATTTTACGTCGCTCGGCACTTAAAACAGAAAGCGTCGCAATTGGAATCGTGACAAGTGGCGTTAGATACCAGACTGGTTTGACGGCATCTGTTGTAACAAAAAATGCAATTCCAGCTGTGATCGCTACGTAAAGGGAAACGAATAAAGTACGAGCCAGAGCGATGCTTTGATAATCATTATCTAAGCGTTCGATACTTCGCTTAAAGCCACTGCGGATTGCCAAAATTGGAAATATCAGAGCACCTAGCGGAAGATAAGTCAGCCAACCTGAAGCGGCACCCGCTGAAATTGTTAGATTAAAAGCTAGATGATGCGCACCTAGCCAGAGCCAGATTGCAGCACGAATTGGGTCAGAGGTATTTCCATTTGTGCTGCCTGCAGTAGCCCAAGCAATTAGTGAGAGAAATGCAATCGGCAGAAGAACTACCGAAATACAACGAACAACTTGAACCAACGTGACCGAAAGGACTCGCTGGAACATTGTTATTAGCGGCCCATAATGGCGCGCAGTAAACGCGCCGTTTCGCTAGGTGTTTGCCCCACCTTCACGCCAGCTGCTTCGAGAGCATCTTTTTTGCCTTGAGCAGTTCCGGATGATCCAGAAACAATGGCGCCAGCATGGCCCATAGTTTTTCCTTCAGGGGCAGTAAAGCCGGCAACATAACCAACTACTGGCTTAGTTACATACTCAGCAATAAAAGCAGCAGCACGTTCTTCAGCGTCGCCACCAATTTCACCAATCATTACGATCGCTTCGGTTTCGGGATCATCTTGGAATGCACGTAAGCAATCGATATGTGTTGTGCCGACAACTGGGTCGCCACCAATTCCAACAGCGGTGCTAAATCCGATATCGCGAAGTTCGAACATCATTTGGTAAGTCAAGGTTCCGGACTTAGAAACTAAACCAATTGGACCCGAGCCAGTGATATTTGCAGGAATGATTCCGACATTAGATTTTCCGGGGCTAATTAAGCCTGGGCAGTTTGGCCCGATAATTCGAGTTGTGCCCGTTGTTAACGAGTGAGCGTAGAAGCTCGCTGAATCGTGAACTGGAATTCCTTCAGTGATCACAACTACAAGTGGCATCGCTGCATCAATTGCATCAACCACTGCTGCTTTAGCAAACTTAGGCGGCACAAAGACCACAGAAACATTTGCACCGGTTGCAGTCATTGCTTCGCTGACGGTATTAAAGACCGGCAAGTTGTGACCATCTATCTCAACAGTTTGCCCACCTTTACCTGGTGTTACACCGCCGACAACATTTGAACCAGATGCCAACATGCGGCGGGTGTGCTTGGTTCCTTCAGAACCAGTCATACCTTGAACAATAATTTTTGAATCAGCGTTAATAAAGATCGACATTTACTTTGCCGCCAATTCTGCTGCACGATTTGCAGCGCCATCCATTGTGTCTAACTGTTCGATAAGCGGATGAGCCGCAGCCTGCAAAATAGCGCGTCCTTCAGCAACATTGTTGCCATCGAGGCGAACCACAATCGGCTTAGTTGCTTTATCCCCCAGTAATTCAAGGGCTTGCACGATGCCATTTGCAACAGCGTCGCAGGCAGTGATGCCTCCGAAGACATTTACAAATACGCTCTTTACATCTTTATCACCCAAAATAATTGAGAGACCATCGGCCATAACTTGAGCGGATGCACCACCACCAATATCGAGGAAGTTAGCTGGGCGTACGCCGCCGAATTTTTCGCCAGCATATGCAACAACATCAAGTGTGCTCATCACCAGCCCAGCACCATTTCCAATGATGCCAACTTGACCTTCAAGTTTTACATAGTTCAAATCTTTTGCTTTCGCGGCTGCTTCAAGAGCATTTTCGGCAGCTTGATCAACCAGCGCTTCGTGGTCAGGGTGACGAAAACCAGCATTGTCATCAAGGGTTACTTTTCCATCTAGCGCAATGATCTTGCCATCAGAAGTTTTAACGAGTGGGTTTACTTCAACCAAAGTTGCATCTTCAGAAACAAAAGTTTCCCAAAGTGTTACTAAAACAGCAGAAACTTGATCAGCTACATCTGCTGGGAATTTTGCGGCCGCAATAATTTCAGTTGCGCGAGCAAGGTCAATGCCAACATTTGAATCTACTGGAATCTTGGCTAATTTTTCGGGCGCAGTATGCGCAACTTCTTCAATTTCCATACCGCCGGCAACCGAGGCCATAACCAAGAAAGTGCGGTTTGAGCGATCGAGCAGAATTGCTAAGTAATATTCGGCTTCAATAGGTGCGGCAGCTGCAATCATTACGGTGCGAACTAGATGACCCTTAATATCCATGCCTAGAATTGCACTCGCTTTTTCGCGAGCATCTGCCGGATCAACAGCTAGCTTTACGCCACCGGCTTTGCCGCGGCCGCCAACTTTTACTTGGGCTTTAACAACTACTTTGCCGCCAACTTTTACAGCCGCAGCTTCAGCTTCGTCTGGAGTAGTTGCGATTGCTGCCGGCAATACTGGTACGCCATGCTTTTCGAAGAGATCGCGAGCTTGGTATTCGTATAAATCCACTAGTTGACCGCTTTCCTTTTGTTGTTAAAGAGCGCGAACGCCGCTTGAAACCTGCCTAATACTAGAGCTTCTCGACAGGTGCATAGCGCAACAATAAACGCTTATCGCCATATTGCCCGAAGTTAATGGTGGCCTCGCTCTTATCGCCTTCACCTGCTGTGCCCACTACGGTGCCCAGACCAAATGTGTCATGTGACACACGATCGCCGATAGCCAACGAAATTCCGGATTGCACTTTACGGCCAGTTGCTCGAGGTGGTGGCGCAGTAGCAACTCGCGGCTTTCGAATTAGTGATGGTGAAACCACATTGTGATTACGCCATTCGATTACATCGGCTGGAATTTCATCAAGAAATCTTGAAGGAGGGTTGTAATTTGGAGCTCCCCATGAAGAGCGATATTCAGCACGCGAAATAAATAGCCTTTCTTGTGCTCGAGTTAAACCTACATAAGCAAGTCGGCGCTCTTCTTCAATTTCGTCTTTCTCACCCAATGTGCGCGAGTGCGGGAAAATTCCATCTTCCATACCAGTTAAAAATACTGTTGGAAATTCGAGACCTTTAGCGGTATGAAGGGTCATCAGAGTTACAACTCCCCCATGATCTTCACCTTCTGGAATTTGATCAGAGTCGGCAACTAAGGAAACTTTTTCAAGAAAACCAGAAAGCGAAATTTCTTCATCTTCGCCTAGTTCATCAATTGGTCGTTCTTCATATTCCATCGCTACCGCTAATAGCTCTTGTAAGTTTTCGACTCTTACTTCATCTTGCGGGTCAGTACTATTTGCCAACTCGGCCATTAAGCCAGATTGCTCGAGTACTGCTTCAACAATTACCGATGGGCGAACTTTTGCTTCGACTAGAACTGCTAAAGCGTTAATCATGGCCGTGAATTGATTTATTGATTGGGCAGCTTTCGGTGGAATTTCCGGAGTCTCTGCTGCAGCCATTAAACCGCCCCAGAATGAATAGCCACGCGCTTTGGCATGTTGTTCAAGAACTTCAAGAGCCCGATCGCCGATGCCACGCTTTGGGTAATTAATTACTCGGCGCAGCGAAATTTCGTCTTCAGTATTTGCAATCACGCGTAAGTAAGCCAGTAAATCTTTTACTTCTTTGCGCTCATAGAAACGCAGGCCGCCCACGACTTTATATGGCAGCGCTGCGCGCATAAATACTTCTTCAAATACACGTGACTGCGCGTTGGTGCGATAGAAAACTGCTGTCTGGCCTGGCGTTGATAACCCTTTTTCCATGAGCGAACGAACCTCATCTTTAACAAATTCTGCCTCGTCATGTTCGGATTCGGCAACGTAACCAATTAACGGAGCACCAGCGCCAGCCTGGGACCATAAGTTCTTTTCTTTACGCGACTCATTTTTAGTAATCACTGCATTTGCAGCATTTAAAATGTTTTGAGTCGATCGGTAATTCTGTTCGAGCAAGATTGTGGTGGCGTTCGGATAATCAAGTTCGAACTGCATAATATTTCGAATTGTGGCACCGCGGAATGCATAAATAGATTGATCGGCATCGCCAACTACACAGAGTTCGGCTGGCGGTAATCCCTCGAGATCAGAGCCAACAAGTTCGCGTACTAAGATATATTGCGCATGATTTGTATCTTGATACTCATCGACAAGTACGTGACGAAAACGCGATCGGTAGCGTGACTTAGCTTCAGGAAAACGTTGTAAAACTTCAACTGTTTTTAGAATCAAATCATCAAAGTCCATCGCGTTGGATTGCTGTAGTCGGCGTTGATATAGCGCATAGACATCAGCAACGACTTCCTGGAATTGATTTGTTGCGGCATTTAAATAATCTGCTGGCCCAAGTAATTCATTCTTAGCATTGCTAATTACAGATTGAAATTGGCGAGGTGGATAGCGCTTTGGGTCTAAATTTAAGTCTTTCGAAACTATGGTGATTAAACGCAAGCTATCAGCTGAATCATAAATAGAGAATGAGTTGCTGTAGCCAAGCCGAGCAGCTTCTTGGCGCAAGATGCGAACGCAAGCAGAGTGAAATGTTGAAACCCACATAGATTGCGCGATAGGGCCAACTAATTCTTTAACTCGTTCTTTCATCTCGCCGGCAGCTTTATTTGTGAAGGTGATCGCCAGGATCGAATAAGGGGTGGCATTTCGTCGCGCCATCAAATAGGCGATTCGACGAGTTAGTACTCGAGTTTTACCCGAACCTGCACCAGCCACAATCAAAAGTGGCCCTCCGGCATGAACCACTGCAGCGCTTTGTTGTGGATTTAACCCGGCAATTAACGGATCGCTCGTGATGTCCTGGCCACTCATGACGCGCAGTCTATTAGGCTACGGCGACAGAATTGTTTAAGGGAGTGATCGATGGAACCAATCGCAGATAGTGAGATCAAGCGAGTACTCGTAATTAATGCTCATCCCGATGATTCTGATTTTGGCGCATCAGGAACTATCGCGAAATGGATTAAAGCTGGCATTGAAGTTGCATATGTGCTCTGCACTAATGGTGATCAAGGTGGCGAAGAATCTGGAATTCCCATGGAAGAGATGCCCGAAGTACGTCAACGCGAACAACGCGCCGCTGGCGCAGTTATTGGCGTAACTGATATTACTTTTCTGAATTATCGCGATGGTTGGCTCGAACCCACTATTGCACTTCGTAAAGATATTGTGCGCGAGATTCGTCGGTTTAAGCCAGACCGCATGCTTTCACAGAGTCCAGAACGTAACTGGGACCGCATTGGTGCCAGCCACCCAGATCACTTAGCTGCGGGCGAAGCTGCGATTCAAGCGGTTTATCCAGATGCTCGAAATCCCTTTGCATTCACTGATTTAAAAGAGGCCGGCTTTGAACCTTGGCGCGTAAAAGAAGTTTGGGTTATGGGTCATGCGCAGCCAGATCATTGGGTAGATATCACTGACACTTTTGATCTGAAAGTTCAAGTGTTGAAAGCACATGCTTCGCAAACAGGTCACAACAAAGAGTTAGAAAATATGTTGCGCGAATGGGGCATGCGTAATGCTGCAAATGGT
>CAEZUS010000019.1_pt1 | contig 9608 bp, 10 predicted proteins | sample 7264541 | NCBI WGS metagenome assembly CAEZUS01 (sample SAMEA6813836, study PRJEB35770) | freshwater metagenome | biome: Freshwater; feature: Freshwater reservoir; material: water | place: Czech Republic | collected 2016-04-20 | depth 0.5m m | reverse complement strand
TATCGCCTTTACCGGTTGTGATATTCACTTTATTTCCTCTCGGTTTTGATCATGTCTTCCAGCCAAACAATTTCTCGTTCTGCTGATTCAAGAGAGTGACGTCGCCACTCTTCTAGGTATTTATCAATTCCAATTGGCGACTTTTCTAGCTCGCCTCGTAGAATTTCGGCTTTCTCTTTCAAACGTCGGTGACGTCCTTCTAAAATTCGAACTCGGTTAGTTGTCGATGTTGGGCTAAAGAATGCAAAGCGAACTTCGAACCCTTCGTCTTCCCAAGTATCAGGACCTACCGTGTCAGTTAACTTCTCAAAGCGATCTCGTCCTTTTTCAGTTAACCCGTAAACAATGCGCGATCGACGTGGGGTTGAAGCTTCAATTGATTCCTCAATCAAGCCAGCAAGCATCATGCGCTTTAGTTGTGGGTAGAGCACTGAAAATGAGAGTGCTCGAAATGGTCCATAGATTGCAGTAAGACGCTTGCGCAGTTCGTAGCCGTGAAGGCTGTTCTGTGAAAGCAGCCCGAGAAGGGCGAATTCGAGTGATTCACTACGTGAGCGCACGACTTCCCCTTCTTGGATCTATTAGTACGGCTGATATATCTGGTAAATGTATCGATTCGATATATCGATGCGATAGTTAAACCGATTTCACGCCTGGATGCAACCTGAACACGCTGATCTCGGGCGTGTCGAGATTTCTGAGAACTCGCCGTATGACTTAAGCAACTTACTCGCGAGTCGGATTTACCCTCTTTTTAGCGCCTTCAAATCTATTGATGGCCCCTAGGAAGGACTTATCCCAATATGTCTCTACTTACTTGGAAAATGCATGGCGATGGCAAGAATGTAGCTGCCGGCGCCGTTGTTTCAACAGATGAACGCCTGAGCTGGCCTCGCACGATTGGTGTTGGTCTGCAACACATCGCGGCCATGTTCGGCGCAACCTTCTTGGTTCCAATCATCACGGGCTTTCCAGCCACGACCACCCTATTTTTCTCGGGCGTCGGAACTCTCCTATTTTTAATTATCACTGGAAACAAATTACCTAGTTACTTAGGTTCTTCATTTGCATTCCTTGGCCCAATAAGTGCGGCGATGGCTGCAGGCGGCACAGGTGGCGGAATGGCTGCAGCTCTTGGTGGCATTGTTTTCACCGGCGCAGTTCTAGCAATTGTTGGTTTGGTTGTTCGCGCGATTGGTATCGGTTGGATTAACTCATTACTTCCACCACTTGTAACAGGCACAATCGTTATGGTGATCGGATTTAATCTTGCAGGTGCTGCGAAGAATAATTTCCAAGGTGTTGTAGGCGGTCAGACAGTTCAGCCAGGTGCCGCGCGTCTTGGATTTATTACCTTAGTTGCAATTGGTTTGATTATGGCGCTTTCAAAGGGCTTCATGAGTCGCATCAGCATTTTCTTAGGCCTAGTAGTCGGATATGTAATTGCATTGATGATGGGTGATGTAAATACTGATGGCATCAAAGCAGCGGATTGGGTTGCAATGCCAACCTTTAACTCTCCAACTTTCAAGATGAGCATCATGATTCTTTTCTTACCAGTTGTCTTGGTATTAATTGCCGAAAACGTCGGACACGTTAAAGCTGTAGCCGCAATGACCGGAAAAGATCTAGACGATCAAATGGGTAATGCGCTCATGGCAGATGGTGTTGCAACAACACTTGCTGGCTTTGGTGGCGGATCTGGAACAACAACATATGCCGAAAATATTGGTGTAATGGCTGCTACTCGAGTCTATTCAACAGCTGCTTACTGGATTGCAGGTCTTGGTGCGATTGTGCTTTCACTTTCACCAAAATTTGGTGCAGTGTTAAGTGCAACTCCACTTGGTGTACTAGGTGGCGTTTCAACAGCTCTCTTTGGAATGATCGGAATCTTAGGTGCTCGCATCTGGATCGAGAATAAAGTTGACTTCGCAAATCCACTAAATCTTTTGGTTGCGGCTTCTGCTTTGATAATTGGTATTGCTGATTACTCATGGACAAAGGGCGATTACACCTTCACTGGAATTGTAAATGCCACTCTTGTTGCTGTGATTGGTTACCAAGTTCTTACTGCACTTTCCAAAATGCGTAAGTAACTACTTAATTAAGTTAGCCCAAAGGGGGTCGGGAAACCGGCCCCCTTTGCTATTTCCCCATAAAAACGGGCTCGACGATTAAGATGCGACAGTGATCATTCCTTCGCGACTAGTTGAATACATCATCGCTGCCATGATTATTATTTTGGCGCCTGGGCCAAGTGTTCTATTTGTCATAGCGCGCGCAATTGCCTGGGGCCGAAAAGTTGCCGTTATTACAGTGGCTGGAAATGTAACTGGTGCATTCGTTCTTTCATCCTTAGTTGCATTCGGTCTTGGTCCAGTTCTACAACGATCTGATTTAGCTTTTGCGGCCGTGCAATGGGGCGGCGGACTTTACTTGGTTTACCTAGGCATCGATGCAATTCGTAAACGTCGAATCCACGCCGCAGATATGACCAATCAAGGCTCTGTCGAACCAAGAATTTTTCAATCAGTTCGCGATGGATTTATGGTCGGTGTTCTAAATCCAAAGGGATTAGTTTTTTATGCGGCCGTGCTTCCCCAATTCGTCGATCGAGATCGCGGGAATATCACGGCACAACTACTTTTCCTAGGTGCCCTCTTTTCGATTTTGGCATTCATAAGCGATGGCAGCTGGGGCTTGTTAGCCGGAACTGCTCGTGCTTGGTTGTCAGGAGATACCAATAGACTGGAAAAACTTCGAGCTTTTGGTGGCTGCGTTATGGTCTTCTTAGGCCTAGCAGTTATCTACTCAACACTGAATGGAATAATTTAATGAAACGTCCAAGTAAGCCAGCACGTGACACCATCGCACCAAGCGATTTAACTTTTGGGTTAAGCACTTGCAAGCGCTGCATCTGGATTAAGTATTGGTTTAAAGTAACTTTGCCCGGTCAATTCCCCATCGTTGGCACCTTATCTAAATTGCAAGAAGCGCAATTTCGCGGTGCAAATATGCCTGACCTAGACCCATCATTGCGCCCCGGAAAAATCACCAAATGGGGCGAGTGGGTTAAGAGCGATTACATAACTATTAATGGCACCAAAACTCCTTGGCGAATATTAGGTATATACGATGTTCTCGCAGAAAATGAAGACGGAACCTTGGGTTTAATCGATTGCAAAGTTTCAGATTCTGAACGCGATAATGGCCAGTTCTATGCACCGCAGCTTGAGTCATATGCATTCGCGTTAGAAAACCCGGCCGCAGGCAAGGCGCGCGAGGTGGCATCAATGGGATTGTTAGTCTGGAAACCTAATTCAGTAATCGGCACGAGTGCAAATGATTACGGCTTCGGCGTAGAGCAGCGTTATGTAGCGGTAGAGCGCGAACCACAAACCTTCTTTAAAGTTATCGAAGAGTTGCTAACCGTGATTGATGGCGATTTTCCTGAGCCAGGGTCTGGTTGTGGAACTTGTAACTACTTAGCTCAGCGACTGGATTTAGAGTAAAGCTTATTCTTCGTCTTCGGCTATCTGCTCTTTACGCTTTGTCGCATAAATATCTACATACTCTTGACCAGATATTTCTTGAATCTTCATCATGATTTGATCTGTAACTTCGCGTAAGTAATTTAGATCGCTGGAATCACCCTCGAAATACATAGGCTCACCGAAAATCATCTCAACGCGCATTACTTTAGGAATAACTGTTCCGGTTGGTTGAATCTTTTCGGTATTAAACATTGCAATTGGAATAACTGGTGCGCCAGAATCAATCGCTAAACGCGCAATTCCAGTTCGTCCTTTGTATAGGCGACCATCTGGTGAACGAGTTCCTTCAGGATAGATTCCTAAGCATTTACCTTGGGCCAGGACACTTAAACCAGTTAACAGCGCTGCTTCACTTCGACGCCCGCCAGACCTATCGACTGACACTTGACCAAGTGCGATGAAAGTTAATTTCTTCAATAAGCCCTTTGGGCCAGGCGACGTAAAGTATTCGCTCTTAGCTAAGAAAGTAACTTTTCGTGGCACGACAAGTGGCATGAAAATTGAGTCACTAAATGAAAGGTGGTTCGAAGCCATAATGACTGGGCCTTTTAGCGGCACATTGCGCAACCCTTTTACCTTTGGGCGAAAGGCGAGCATTAAAAATGGCGTCAAAAATGAGCGCAAGATGCCATACGGCACATCATCTGCTTTACCCATTTCGGGACTCCTTGTCCTTGCTCGACTTAAGGGCTAATCCTACGCATCTCTTAATTTAACGCTAAATCGGTTCCTCTGCACTGATTTGGTGTGAAAGTATGGCGCTTGTGAGCCAAGATTCAACTCCCCCAGATCTGATTCTTAAAGGTTCTGGGTCAAATGCCGCAGAAGTGGTCCTAATCATTCTGGGCACTCGTCAGCCCATTGAAGATGCGATAGATCTTTGCGCCAGATTTCAAGAAAAAGGTCATACCGTAGTTGTAACACATTCAGACGCCGAAGACTCAAGCTATAAAGTTCCATTGCTGATTAGTGAATATAACGTTGTTGGAAAAAACATTCATGATTTAAGAAATGACGATGACTCAGAATTAGTTAACGCAGAGTTTGAATCAATTGTTTCGACGCTTTCACTAGATCAATCAACCGGCAGCAGTTACCTAGATCAATTAGATGAGATAGACAATTCAGAAAGATTCATTCAACCAGATCCGGTGTTGCCAAGAATAAAAGAGAAAGCAAATCGAATTGCAGTCATAGCACTAATCGGCGGGCCACTCTGGGTAATTGTGGCTGCAATATTTGGGATAGATCCTTTTGGGGTTGAACCTTGGCCAGGCCTACTTGCTACAACTGGCGGTTTAGGAACTCTTTTATATCGGTGGAACTTAACTAGGGAAGAAGGCGATGATGGCACGCAGCTCTGATTCATCTGAATTTACCAAACCTGAATTCAGATGGGGCATACTTGGAACTGGCGGGATTGCGCAGGCATTCACTCGCGATCTCTCTTATTTCAATAACCATATAGTTCAAGCTGTTGGCTCGCGTTCACTTGAAAAGGCAACTGACTTTGCTCTCGAATTTCCGGGATGTACCCCTTACGGAAGCTATGAGGAGCTGGTCTCAGATCCAATGATTGATGCGGTCTATGTCGCGACCCCACATCCACAACATGCCGCTAATACCATTTTGGCACTCAACGCTGGCAAACCTGTTTTGTGTGAAAAACCTTTTGCAGTAAATGCGAATCAAGCCCGAGCAATGGTTGCGGCTTCCATAGAAAATAACGTTGCTCTCCTAGAGGCAATGTGGACTCGCTTCTTGCCACACATTGCAAAGGTGCGTGAAATAGTTGCAAGCGGAGTTATTGGCGAAGTAATAAATATTGAGGCAGATCATGGTCAGTATTTAATGGGTCTGGGAATTCCACGTTTGATTGAGCCAGAGTTAGCTGGCGGTGCGCTTCTTGATCTAGGAATCTATCCGATTTCTTTCGCACATATGATTCTTGGAAAACCAGCCAAAATTTCCGCTACCGGAGTTCTCACGGATAAAGGTGTGGACGGTCAAACCTCTGCGATATTTGATTACGAATCAGGTGCACAAGCAGTGCTAACAACCACCATGATTACTCAAACTCCATGTCGCGCCACAATTGCCGGAACTTTAGGTCGAATCGAAATTGATCGAACTTTTTATAATCCAGCAGCAATGCGGGTAGTTACTGTCGATGGTGACGTAACTGAGTATCCAAATACCTACCAAGGACATGGCTTAAGAGAACAAGCAGCAGAATTGGAACGAATGGTTCATGCAAATGAAATTGAATCACCGATTCTTTCTCATCAGATGAGCATTGAGATCATGCAATCTTTAGATGAGATTCGAAATCAGATTGGGTTGCGTTATCCATTTGAAAATTAGTTGCGGGCTAAGTCTGCGACTCCTACTAAGCCGGCTTCATTTCCAAGTTCAGCTGCCACAATTAACGGATATGGGTGCTTGCCTGCAAATGGCATATAGCGTTGCATTGCTTCACGTGTAGGTGCCAAGAGAATCTCGCCGGCATCAATTACTCCCCCGCCAATTACCACGCATGCAGGATCTAAAAGAACGGCAAGGGAAGCAATACCTGCGCCTAAATATTGAGCAGTAGTTTGAAATGCAGCCAATGCCACAGCATCGCCTTCGCGAGCAGCATCTGTTATAGCTTGGCCTGTTAAACCATCAATTGTTCCGTCGCCTCGCGCCAATAAATTACGGGCTAAATCTGGTGAAGCGCTTATTGCTTCGCGGGCATGGCGACGAAGCGCGCTCCCTGATGCGTATTGCTCGAAACAACCACGTGCGCCACAACCACATAAATGGCCTTCAGGAACAACTCGTAAATGTCCAAACTCTGCAGCGATACCAAATGCACCGCGATACAACTCATTGTTTACAACTAGACCGCCACCAACACCGGTTCCGATAGTTAACATCATCATGTGTGCTTGATTGCGGCCGGCACCAAATTTTGCTTCGCCCCAAGCTGCAGCGTTAGCGTCATTTTCGATAACCACTGGCAAGCCAATAAGTTCGGTTAATTCGTTTTCTATTTGAACGCCATTCCAATCGGCAATATTTGGCGTGGCTAACATAGTTTTGCGATCAGATGAAACAAATCCAGCTGCAGAGACTCCGACTGCGCTTATAGAGTGTTCTTTCATTAATTCAAGAGCAACATCTGCAATCGTTTGAGTTAAGGCTTTGCCACCTTCACGCGGAGTATCGCGACGAGAAGTCGCTAAAACTTTTCCAGCTGCATCAACTACGCCACCGAGAACCTTGGTTCCACCAACATCGACGCCTACTGTTAAAGACATAAAGAATTAGCCTTCGAGGTGAGATTTCAGTTGTTGCAAAGCTTGATCAATAGTTGCTTGTTCAGCTTTCTTGCGCATCATCGCTGGTATCGGCATAGAAATTTCAACACCCATTTCATAAGTAACTTGGGTTGTGTCTTCATCAATTTTCTTAATTGAGTATGAGCCTTCCATGCCAGTTAGCAGGTCTGCATCATTGAAAGTAAATGAGAGTTTGCTCGGAGCCTCAGACCAGTCATAATCCAAAGTGACTTTGTCCTTCATCATGCCAGCATCAATTACGAACTTGCCAGAAGTAAGACGTCCCTGGTCATCTGTGGCGAGCACTTCGACAGACTTTATCGAGGTCGACCATTCGGGATATTTGGCCAGGTCAAAGAGGGCTTTTTCGACGTCAGAAATTGAGGCATCGATAGTTACGGTTCCGCTACTTAAATCGCTCATGGCGCAAAGGTTACCCTCTTCCAATTCGACTATTCGCCACGCTAGCGTTACCCCATGAATGAGATAACCACCCCTGCCCTAGTGCCCGCGGCTACCGCCGGAAACCTCACCAACTTGATTGCCGAACGTGCCTGGTTTGAACCAGAGCGCATAATGCTGTCTCGGCCATTAGGTGAAGGCTGGCAACCAGTTTCTGCTCGTGAATTCGAAGCCGAAGTTCGCGCAACTGCTAAAGGGCTAATTGCCGCAGGAGTCCAAATTGGTGATCGCGTAGCAATTATGGCGCGCACAAGATATGAATGGACCATTCTTGATTTTGCAATTTGGTATGCAGGTGGTGTTGTAGTTCCAATTTATGACACTTCATCAGCGGAACAGATTGACTGGATTCTTAATGATTCTGGTTCAGTCGGCCTCATAGTTGAAACCCCAACTCACCGAGAATTAGTAGAGCCAGTAAGACCGGCTCACACTCGCCATGTTTGGACAATGACTGATGGCGTCTTAGATATTTTAGGCGCATCCGGAACTCATATTGCTGATGATGAAATTGAACGCCGACGCAATGCACTTGTCCCAGATACTTTAGCAACTTTGATTTATACCTCTGGAACTACTGGAAAACCTAAAGGTGTTTCACTCACTCACGGAAACTTCCTAGCCGAATGCGGAAACGTTGTTCAAGGTGCAAAAGATTTATTCCTAAAGCCGGGCGGCTCAACTCTTCTCTTCTTGCCAGTGGCCCACGTGTTTGGTCGCATGGTTCAAATTGGAGCTATCAATGCTGGATTACATATGGCCCACTGCAGCGATCCAGTAGGTCGCTTGTCGGCGGATCTAGCTTCATTTAAACCAACTTTCGTACTTGCAGTTCCTCGTATTTTTGAAAAAATCTATAACGGCGCAGAAGCAAAAGCTGAAGCGGCTGGAAAGGGCGACATCTTCCGCAAAGCAGCTGCGGTTGCGATTGCCTACAGCGAAGGAATTGATTCCAAGAAGATTTCATTATCTCTTCGACTAAAGCACAAACTCTTTGACAAGTTAGTCTTCTCAAAGATCCGCGCTGCCGTTGGTGGGCGCGTAGAAGCGGCTATCTCAGGTGGCGCTCCATTAGGTGCTCGCCTAGGTCACTTCTATCGAGGTGCAGGAATAACTATTCTGGAAGGTTACGGTTTAACTGAAACTACCGCTGGTGCAACTTTGAATTTAACAAGTGCGCTACGAGTTGGTTCTGTTGGCCAACCAATTCCTGGTACTTCTATCAAGATCGCAGAAGATGGCGAAGTTCTAATTAGAGGCGCAATTGTCATGCGCGGCTATTGGCAGAACGAAGCTGCCAACGCGGAGGTATTTGATAGTGAACGTTGGTTTAAAACTGGCGACCTTGGAAAACTCGATGACGATGGTTTCCTATTTATTGTAGGACGCAAGAAAGAACTAATCGTTACAGCAGGCGGCAAGAACGTGGCACCAGCTGTATTAGAAGATAGATTGCGTGCACATCCTCTAGTTAGCCAATGTGTAGTTGTTGGCGATAATCGCCCCTTCATTGCAGCTTTGGTCACAATTGATCAGGAGTCTTTAAAGTCATGGGTTGCTGCCAATAAAAAGCAAGGTGCATCAATGGCTGATTTAGCCAAGGATCCTCAACTAATTAGCGTGATTCAAACTGCGGTTGATGATGCTAACAAAGCCGTAAGTAAAGCTGAGTCCATTCGGAAATTCCGTATCTTAACGACAGACTTCACAATTGCCGGTGGCCAGTTAACTGCAAAACTTTCAGTTAAACGTCACGTAGTTGCGCAGGAGTTTGCATCGGAGATCGAAGCACTTTACGAGAAGGATTAGTTGAACGACCCCGGCGTAAACCAAATCGCGCGCCGAATCCACGATGGAATAGCGCAAGATTTGGTTGCTTTGGGGTACTCCCTCGACCAAGCCCTGGCAGCTCCTGAACTTCCTATTTCAACGCGCGCCGAACTTCGTTCCTTGCGATTTGGCGTAACTGATTTAATTGAAAAAGTCCGACGCGAAATTCTCAGTTTGCGCTCCTCGGCTCCTGATTTAGCAGAACTAGCTAAACAAGTTTGTGGTCCGCGACTTGGGCAAGTTGAATTACAGGCAGAAGTCACTGAATCAGTTTTTCCAATAGTTCTTGAACTTCTACGCAATGCCGTCCGTCATTCTGGGGCTAGCCTGATTAATCTAAAGACCTTCAGCAGCGATGCTTTAACTGTTATCGAAATAAGCGATAACGGGAACGGAAGCGTTGAATTGAAAGACGATCGATTTGGTCTTATCG
>CAEZUS010000018.1_pt1 | contig 9814 bp, 10 predicted proteins | sample 7264541 | NCBI WGS metagenome assembly CAEZUS01 (sample SAMEA6813836, study PRJEB35770) | freshwater metagenome | biome: Freshwater; feature: Freshwater reservoir; material: water | place: Czech Republic | collected 2016-04-20 | depth 0.5m m | reverse complement strand
TTCATTGCTTTGAATGCGATCACGATCGGCTTGGCGATTTTGCGCCAACAAAATAAGCGGTGCCGCATAAGAGGCTTGCAGAGACAGAATTAAAGTTAAAAAGATAAATGGGTAATCATCCCAACGTACATTTGCTGGTGCCACGGTGTTCCAGATAACCCAAGTTGCTACAAACACACTCATGTAAACCAAGAAACGCGCAGTTCCTAGGAAGCGCGCAAAACTTTCAGATAAGCGACCAAAAGTTTCTGGATCGAAATTTGGACGAAGGCTGCGACCTTTGCTGCGTGGGGTATCTAATCCATTGTGACGTGCCATGGTTAGCCCTCCAATTCAGTATTTACTTTAATTGAACTGCGTGAAAGATCTCGATGATCATGACGCCAATTCTCTGGCAATAAATGGTCGAGCACGTCATCAACAGTGACGGCCCCTAGTAATCGGTCGTTGGCATCGATAACCGGCAATGAAAGCAAGTTATAACTTGCTAAGTATGACGAAACTTCGTTCAAGCTCGCATCAGGATTTAGCCCCTGCGTATTGGTATCTACAACCGAACCAAGCAGAGTTGCTGGTGGTTCGCGCAGTAAACGTTGGTAATGAACGATTCCCATGAAGCGGCCCGTAGGTGTCTCGAGCGGCTGGCGGCAAACGAAAATTTGCGACGCTAATGCTGGTGAAATCTCGCTCTTTCGCACAGCGGCGAGTGCTTCAGCAACTGTGGAATCGGCTGACATCACCAATGGCTCAGTTGTCATCATGCCGCCTGCTGAATAATCTTCGTAATTCATTAATCGCAGAACATCTTCGGCGTCTTCTGGTTCCATCAATTCAATTAGCGCATCAGCACGTTCTTGGCCCATTTCACGCAATAAGTCAGCAGCATCATCGGGATCCATCTCACCGAGGACATCTGCCGCTCGCTCGCCTTCAAGTTCAGTAAGAAGTGCAACGCGATGGACTTCATCCATTTCTTCAAGCACGTCAGCAAGTCGTTCGTCATCTAATCCGCGAGCTACTTCGACTCGACGTTTTGGTGCTAAATCTTGCAGAACAGTTGCTAAGTCTGCTGGGCGCAATGTGCTTAAGGTATAAAGCAAATTAGTTACACCTTGATTTGGCTCGACATTTGCAAAACCAGTTAATTCTTCCCATGCCACAGTGGAAGTTGGGCCTTTACGGCGCAAGCCTCGAGACTTGCGCATGATGTGAACCTTATTAATCAGCCAGTCACCGTTGCGATTTTGTTCCATTGCCATATCTTCAACAATTACTTTTTCATCAGATTCGACCAAAGTTATTGAACGATCGAGCATGTCACCAAGAACTAAAACTTCGCCAGTTCGAACTTCGAAACGACGCATATTTACCAGACCGGTAATAATTACAGTGCCACTTTCAATCGAAGTCACTCGAGTAATTGGCACGAAGACTCGGCGACGCATTGGTACTTCAACTACTAAACCAAGAATTCGCGGTTGAGCGTTATTTGTGCGAAGGGTCGCCACAGCATCTCGCACCTTGCCGACTGGATCACCGTTAGGGTCAAATACTGCAGTTCCGGCTAATCGGGCGAGGAAGATTCGATTCATTGTGTTCCCGCTCATGGGCTAAGGGTAACTGCTTTATAGCGGGCCATGCGCGCTACCTTTAGCCAATGAGCCGAGACAGCGTCACCACAATGCCCGCCCGCGGCGATCAAATTCGCATGGGTATTGGCATATTCGGAATTGGCACATCTGGGCCATTGATCGCGATGAGTGCAATGCCCATCTGGGTTCTGATCTTCTGGCGAAATCTTGGTGGCTCAATCCTTACCGCTCCATTTGCAATCAAGCATCATCGTGATCGCAGCGGAATTAAGTGGGCAGCATTTGCTGGCTTCATATTAGCTCTGCATTTTGGTGGTTTCTTTCTGGCAATGCGTTACACCAGCGTTGCTTCCGGAACTGCAATTGTTGCCCTGCAACCAATATTTGCCGCAATTTTTGTCAAACTTTCTGGTCAACATATTCCTTCCAAAGTTTGGCTCGGAATGGGCGTTGCTTTTCTTGGTGTTCTTCTAATTTCTGGCGTTGATTTACAAATCTCTTTTCGCGCATTTATGGGAGATTTAGCTGCACTTATTTCTGCCGCCCTTGCTGCCGGCTACATGATGGCTGGATCACGCGCACAGCGCACTCTTGAAACAACTACTTACACAACAGTTTGCTATTTCGTATGTTCCATTACCGCTCTGCCGATAGCGCTTATTAGCGGTAATCAAATATTTAATTACACAGCTCGTGAATGGTGGATATTACTGGGGTTAATTGCAGGTGCTCAGATTTTGGGCCACACCATGTTTAATTCAGCGCTAAAGCGAGTTTCACCCGCAATCGTTTCGCTGATTGTATTTTTTGAAGTTCCAGTAAGTTCGCTATTAGCCGTTTGGTGGATGGGGCAAAAACCACCAGTTGGAATTATTCCGGGCATTCTGTTGATTTTAATTGGATGCGCACTTGTAGTTATTAGAGGGCGCCAAACAAATGATTGATTTGCATACTCATACAACCGTCAGTGATGGCACAGATACCCCAGCACAGTTGGTCAACAAAGCTCTGGCTCAGGGTCTACATACTCTGGCAATCACTGATCACGACGCTATAGCTGGTTGGCCAAGTGCGATACAAACACTGCGCGGTAATCTTAATTTAGTGCCGGGAGCAGAGATTTCTTGCTTAACCGCCGATGGCATAAGCGTTCACATGCTCGGACTACTTTTTGATGGCACAAATCTTCCGATACTCGAAACGCTTGAAAATACTCGCGATGAAAGATTGCCGCGAATGCGCAAAATGATTGAACTTATGCAAGCAGATGGCATAGATATTTCGTTAAGTGATGTTGAAGCGGCAATGCCAATTGGTGCAACCATGGGCCGACCACATCTAGCCGATGCGCTCGTTGCCAAGAAAATAATAAAGACACGTGATGAAGCATTCCAAAATTTATTAAATAATGAATCAAAATATTATGTGGGCCACCTTGCGCCAACGCCGGTTGATGCTGTCAAGCTGATACGTGCGGCGGGGGGAGTCGCGGTAATTGCGCATCCTTTTGCTTCTTTACGTGGACAGATATTACTTAGTTCAGATTTTCTTGAACTTAAAGCCGCTGGCCTAAACGGCATTGAGGTAAACCATCGCGATCAAAGCAACGAAGAACGATTAAGTTTATTGAGTATTGCTAGTGATTTAGATCTAGTTATTACTGGGTCGAGTGACTATCACGGTACTGGCAAGCTAAATTCGTTAGGCGAAAACGTCACTGATCCAGCACAATGGGAACGCTTAGAATCAATGGCTGATGCTCGAAGGGTGGTTACCGCATGAACGTAATTCAAGTGAGCGCAATTACTTTTGCGATCCAAAGTTTCGTAACCCTTTTTGTAATTTTTGACCCACCAGGAGCTGCGCCAATTTTTCTTGGTTTAGTTGCCGATCGAACACCAAAGGAACGGCGCAAGTTAGCGGTTCAAGCAGCCGGGGTTTCACTCCTAGTTATTTCGGTATTTGCCATTTTTGGCCAATTTATTCTGGATTATTTACATATTTCCATCGCATCACTGCAAGCTGCAGGCGGTCTACTTCTATTGCTAGTTTCACTTGAATTGCTGACCGGAAAAGAGTCGGGTTCAACTGAAGCGCGTGATAAGAATGTTGCCCTGGTACCTCTAGGTACTCCACTTCTGGCTGGGCCTGGCGCAATTGTGGCAACAATGATTTTCGTGCAACAAGTCCAGAACACTGCTCAAGCAGTTGGATTAGTTGCAGCTGTGCTTGCGGTACATATCGTTATTGCACTTGTCCTTATTTCGTCCACCACTATCTTGAAAATTATCAAGGAAGCTGGCGTAAATCTGGTGGCTCGCATAGCTGGTCTTTTGCTGGCGGCCATTTCGGTTCAGATGTTGGTTGATGCGATTAGAGCTTTCATAGCGCAATGAGTAATGTCGAGTTAGGTTTGTTCGCACCATCTTCAATTACTTGGAAGATTCATTCTGACCCTGCCATGCTAATCGGTGGCATTCGCGCCCTTTTTCAGCAAGCGCTTCATCCGCAAGCCATGGCCGGTGTCGCAGAACATTCCAATTTTCGAGAAGATGCATGGGGGCGATTACAGCGAACCGGCGATTATGTCTCGACCTTAACTTTTGGAACCCCCACCCAAGCAAATGATTTAGCAAGTCGAGTCCGTAAAGTACATAGCCATCTAGGACTAGATGATCCAAAACTTTTACTTTGGGTTCACATGGCAATGGTTGATTCTTTTTTAGATGTAGCCGTTAGATCTGGTATTGAATTAAGTTTGCAAGAACGAGACCAATATGTAGCCGAGATGGTGTTGTTTGCTGAGTTAGTAGGAATCAATAAATCTAACGTGCCAAGTTCGGTAGCCGAAATGCGAGAGTACTTCAGCGATATTTCGCCGGAATTATCCGCAAGTGATGATGCAAAACGAGCAGCACTATTCTTAACTTTGCCGCCACTGCCCACAGCTGTTCGTTTTGCAACGCCTGCTGCACCTGCTTGGGCTGCAATTGCAGCACTAGCCGGAAGTGCTTTACCTAATTGGGCACGCTCACTATATGGCTGGCCAACCTTGCCCGGGCATGGGGTTGCCACCGACATTGCGATGATAGCTATGCGCAAGAGCTTGCTAGCGCTGCCGCTGGATGGCTTATTGCCGCCGGTATTTATTGAAGCGAAAATTCGTTGGGGAGTAAATGCAGCATGAGTACTCCAATTGTTGCAGTTGCTAATTTTGCCGGCGGGGTTGGCAAAACTACGTTGGCTCATGCTCTAGCTATAGCGTCAGCTGAATATGGCAAGAAAGCCTTGTTAATTGATTTAGATTCATCTGGTGCGCTAACTTTTAAATTGGGTCATGAACGAACTCGAGAAAACTTAATTAACTGCACCGAACGCTTTGATTTGCGGCCACATTCAGCAACTGATTCATTGATTGCGCTGCTCACTGAAATTCCGAGTAAATATGATTTAGTTCTGCTTGATACGCCTGCTCTTTTGACTTCCGAGTTAGAGCAAACTTTAAAGTTGGCAAAACTAATTATCTTGCCAGTTCGCGAAAGCATTCATTCGCTAAGAGGGGCACTCGCAGTTTTGAAAATAACTTCAGCTCCTTGTAAAGCTCTGCCTTACTTCTTGGAAACTAACTCAGAACTAGCTAAATTAATTACAAATGAGCTGGATCTTCTTGATGGTCGGATATCGATTGCACCAGAAGTTTTGGCAGCTGAATCTAAAACTGTAAGCGTGTTGACTGATTCGAAAAATTCTGAAGTAGCTCAGCAATATCGCGATGCTACTTATTCCTTGCTAGAAGAATTAGCTATTTTCTAATCTGCAATGCGCTTGGTGCGAACCCGCTCACGTTTTACTCGCTCAATTTTCGGTGCTGGAGCAGCCGTGGAGCTCTTGGCTTTAGGCTTCTCGCTCTTAACTGGAGCCGCTTTTTTAGCTACATTCATGCGACCGGTCGATCCTGCTGGAATCTTGAATTTTGTGAAGAGTGAATCAGATGATGAATAAGTCTCTTCTGGTTCGCCGAGGTTTAAATTCAAGGCGGTATCAATCATTTTCCAGCGGGCTAATTCATCCCAGTCGACGAAGGTAACTGAAATACCGTGAGCACCTGCACGAGCAGTACGTCCAATACGGTGCACGTAAGTTTTTTCATCTTCTGGGCATTGGTAATTAACCACATGCGTGATGCCATCAATATCAATTCCGCGCGCTGCCACATCAGTTGCAACAAGAACATCAGATTTTCCAGCTTTGAAATCATTTAGGGCTTTTTCGCGAGCACCTTGACCTAGATCGCCATGGATCGTATCTGAGCGAAATCCGCGCTCTAGCAAGTCATCAGCAGTCTTTTGGCAAGTGCGCTTTGTACGGCAGAACACAATTGTTGGACCGCGACCTTCAGATTGCAAAATTCGAGCCAGCATTTCGATTTTATCTAACGCATGCGCACGAACCACATGCTGTTCGATTTTCGAAACAACTGCGCCTTCGTCTTCGTTATCTTGAGTGCGGATATGCACTGGCTGATTCATGAAGCGACGAGCAAGCGCGATGATGTCACCAGGCATGGTGGCTGAAAAGAGCATGGTTTGTTGGCGATTTGGGGTACTGGTAAAGATCTTTTCAACATCAGGCAAGAAGCCAAGATCTAACATCTCATCTGCTTCATCAAGCACTAAACGTGAAACATTTTTTAATTTCAATTGACCCTGACGATATAGGTCTAATAGCCGCCCTGGTGTTCCGACCACAATTTCAACGCCTTGTTCGAGTGCTTCGACTTGTGGCTCAAATGCCCGACCACCATAAACGGCAAGCACGCGCACACCACGATTTCCAACTAGTTCAGCAATATCTTTAGTTACCTGAACGCAAAGCTCGCGAGTTGGCACAACGACTAGAGCTTGTGGTTGTCCCTTAAATTCCAGGCCATCCCATTCAGAATCTAGCGGCGCAATAATTCGCTCAATAATTGGGATACCAAACCCAAGAGTTTTTCCGGTACCAGTTTTAGCTTGGCCAATTACATCGCCATCAGAAAGGGCGATCGGAAGTACTGCTTCTTGAATTGGGAAAGGAGAAGTAAATCCATGCGCAGTAAGCGCATCAATTGTTGATTTACGAAGTGGTAGATCAGCGAAAGTTATGGTCACGTTAGAGAGAGCCGAAACCGACGCGACGCTCGGCTTGTTCGCCAATCTCTACAAACCCAATTCGATCGGCAGGTACCACGATGGTGCGCCCACGAATATCGGTCAAAACAAGGGGAGTGCCCGCGCTAATTGCTGCACTAACTGCTGCAGATATTTCGGCCGGAGTTGAAGGACTTTCAAAAGCGAGATCACTGCTTACGTTCGCAACCGCGATACGGACCTCAGATTTTTGAGTAGATTCTGTTTTCTTTGTAGCCATGGGCCAATCCTATGGGATTACTTCAGTTGTTGCCTAACGGGAATCCGGAAATGCCGCGCCACATCAAGCTTTCGACTAATCGTGCCGCTTGTTCGCGCGATAACTTGCTATCGCGATCTAGCCAATGACGTGCACCCACTTGGATTGATCCAATTAAGGAAACGCCTAGCAACATAGATGCCTCTTGTGGCAGCCCTGTTTCAATTGAGATAACGGCGCTAATTGCAGCAGCGCAGTCATAGGTCATTCGAATTAAGCGTTCGTGAACGGCGGGTTCGACATTCATATCGCTTTCGAAAAGCAAGCGGAAAGCTTCGCCTTCGCTTTCAATGAAATCAAAGTAGGCATCAACAGTTGCGCGAACTCGGTCAGCATTTTCAGTGTGTGATGCGATGGCTCGCTGGATTTGAAAAACTAAGGAGTCAATATGCAAATCCAGAACTGCTAAATACAGTTCTAACTTAGATGGGAAATGCTGATAGAGGACTGGCTTACTTACTCCAGCACGATCGGCAATTTCATCCATTGCGGCGCTGTGGTATCCGGCGGCAGTAAATACTTCGAGCGCGGCGGCTAATAAAAGCGCGCGTCGTTCATCTCTTGGTAAACGAGACTTATTATCACGTGCATCTGATGTGCTCATTGCGCTAATGCTAGAGGCAAAACTGGGAAATTACACCTCTCGCAAGCTTCGCACACGTATTGCAATTAGCAACCATGGGACCTTCTAAGGCAGAATACCTTCGTAACCAAGTTACCAATTGAGCATCAAATGAGGCAATAAATATGAAGATCCCGCCATTAGTAGAGCCAGGTCGAGCGCTCACCGTCGATGAAGTTCGTCGCTATAGCCGCCATTTAATTATTCCGGATCTTGCGATGGCTGGCCAAGCTCGTTTGATGAATGCCAAAGTGCTTTGTGTGGGTGCTGGCGGATTAGGTTCTCCGGCTCTAATGTATTTAGCAGCGGCCGGTGTTGGCACGATTGGAATAGTTGAGTTTGATACCGTTGATGAATCAAATTTGCAGCGTCAAATTATTCACGGTCAATCTGATATTGGAAAAAGTAAAGCAAAAAGTGCGCAAGAAAAAATCTCTGAAATCAATCCTTACGTAAATGTAATTCTGCATGAAACCAGAGTTGATACTTCAAATGTCATGGAAATTTTCGCTCAATACGACATCATCGTTGATGGCACTGATAATTTTGCAACTCGCTATTTGGTAAACGATGCTTGCGTACTTTTGAAGAAGCCTTATGTGTGGGGCTCTATTTATCGTTTTGATGGCCAAGCTAGCGTTTTCTGGGCCGAGTATGGCCCTTGTTATCGCTGTCTTTACCCCGAACCGCCACCACCTGGCATGGTGCCAAGCTGTGCCGAAGGTGGCGTACTAGGAGTTCTCTGTGCCTCGATTGGTTCAATTCAAACAACTGAAGCAATAAAAGTAATCACTGGAATTGGCGAACCGCTAATTGGCTCACTAATGATTTATGACGGCTTAGAGATGAGCTATCGCAAAATTAAAGTGCGCAAAGATCCGAACTGTCCGATCTGCTCTGAGAATCCAACGCAAACTGCGCTTTTGCCTGATTACGAAGCTTTCTGTGGCGTGTTATCTGATGCTGCCGAGGTGGCAGTGAAAGATGCCACCATTACGGTCGCTGAATTGAAGAGCAAATTTGATAGCAATGAAAATTTCTATTTAATAGATGTACGCGAACCTAGTGAATTTGAGATCGTGCGTATCCCGGGATCTACTTTGATTCCAAAACAAGGATTCTTAGATGGCACCGCGCTAACTAACTTGCCACAAGACAAACCAATCATTTTGCACTGTAAGTCAGGCGTTCGATCAGCAGAATGTTTAGCGATCTTAAAAGGCGCTGGCTTTGCTGATGCCACACATGTCAGCGGCGGAGTCATTGCTTGGGCGAAGCAAATTGATACGTCATTGCCGGTGTACTAATGAGTCAGCCATATAAGGGATATCGCGCACTATTAGTTCACGCCCATCCTGATGATGAAACCATTAACAATGGCGCAACCATGGCGATGTATGCCGCACTTGGAGCCCAAATCACTTTAGTTACATGTACACGTGGCGAAGAAGGCGAAGTTTTAGTTCCAGATCTAGCTCACTTGGCAGCACAAGAGACTGATCAGCTAGGCAAGCATCGTGAAGTTGAATTAGCCGATGCCATGAAAGCACTTGGCGTAACTGATCATCGCTTCTTGGGCGCTGGCAAAGTGAATTTTCGTGACAGTGGAATGATGGGAACCGAGCCGAATAATCGAAGTGATTGTTTTTGGCAAGCCGATCTTGATATAGCTGCAAAATTACTGGTAGATATTATTAATGAAGTTAAGCCACATATTTTAATTACTTATGATGAAATCGGTGGCTACGGTCATCCAGATCATATTCAGGCCCATCGCGTCGCTATGCGAGCTGCTGAGTTAACGAAAGACTGGCAGATTTCAAAAATTTATTGGAACGCCACACCTAAATCTGTACTTGCAGAAGGCATCGCGGCTATGAAAGAAGTTGGATCAAATTTCTTTGGCGTTGAAAATGTGGATGACTTGCCATTTGCTAAAGCAGATGAATTGGTAACCGCTGTTGTAGATGCAAATGATTATGTTGAAGCCAAAATGGCTGCCATGAGAGCACATGCAACTCAGATTGAGTTAGACGGCCCCTTTTTCGCACTATCGAATCAGCTAGGTCTACAAGTGTGGGGAAACGAGTTCTATTCACTTGTGAAAGGCGATGCGCATGCGCCTTTTAACAATGAAGGTCGCGAAACAGAT
>CAEZUS010000017.1_pt1 | contig 9905 bp, 10 predicted proteins | sample 7264541 | NCBI WGS metagenome assembly CAEZUS01 (sample SAMEA6813836, study PRJEB35770) | freshwater metagenome | biome: Freshwater; feature: Freshwater reservoir; material: water | place: Czech Republic | collected 2016-04-20 | depth 0.5m m | reverse complement strand
TGCAATTACCCACTTTGGAGCTGCCATTTGATCATAAATCTGGCGAAGCACTGGGGCCATCTTGTTTGAAACGCGACCGGCAACAATCATTAAATCTGCTTGACGTGGGGATGCGCGGAAAACTTCCATTCCGAAACGAGCTAAGTCATAACGGCCAGCACCAGCTGCCATCATTTCAATTGCACAACAAGCCAAACCAAAAGTTGCTGGCCACAGTGAGTTCTTGCGCATGTAACCCGCAAGTTTTTCAACTGAAGTTAATAAAAATCCGCTTGGTAATTTCTCTTCTAGACCCATTTAAATTAATCCCATTCCAATCCACCGCGGCGCCAAACATAGGCATATGCAACGAAAACTGTTGCGATGAAGATTCCCATTTCAACTAAACCAAAAAGGCCAAGTTGATCAAAGGAAACAGCCCATGGATAAAGGAAAACAATTTCAATATCAAAAATAATAAAGAGCATCGCAGTTAAGAAATATTTAACTGGAAAACGACCGCCTTCGGCTGCCTGTGGAGAAGGTTCGATTCCACATTCATATGCTTCGAGCTTGGCGCGGTTGTATCGAGCTGGGCCAGTTATCGCTGCAATTCCAACAGAGAAGGCGGCGAATCCGAAGCCAATAGCCCCGATTACCAGAATCGGAATATACGGATTACTTGTTCCAGTCACGTGCGTAATCCTATTCTCGGGTGAACCCTGCTAATGACCGCTACGGCGCGACGGCACTGTGAACTGCAACAACCCCACCGGTGAGGTTTTGCCAGCTCACGTTTTGCCAACCAGCCTCGGTAATGCGCTGAGCCAAGGCGACTTGGTTTGGCCATGCTCTAATCGATTCGGCCAAGTAAACATAAGCGTCGGGGTTTGAGGAAGTTTTGCGGGCGATAAAGGGTAGAGCACGCATCAGATAATTGGTATAAATGGTACGAAACGGGCGCCAAGTAGGTGCGCTGAATTCGCAAATCACGATGCGTCCCCCGCTTTTTGTCACACGAAGCATTTCGCGCAGAGCCAGGTCGAAATCATTGGTGTTACGCAAGCCAAATGAGATAGTCACAAGGTCAAATTCGCCCTCTTTAAAGGGCAGATTTAAGGCATCGGCCTTGGTAAATGGCAAATGTGGGCGAGCTTTACGGCCGGCAGCCAACATTCCCTCGCTGAAATCAGCTGGAATTACCTCTGCGCCAGCAGCAGCTAGGGGCTCAGAAGAAGAGCCAGTTCCGGCAGCTAAATCCAGGATCTTCATGCCTGCTTTGGGCCCAATAATCGCAGTTGTTGAACGTCGCCATGCTTTTGTGCGGCCCAGGCTGAGCAGATCATTAACTAGGTCATAGCGCTTGGCCACACCATCAAACATCGCTGCTACTTCATCGGGGTCTTTATTGAGATTAGCTCGCGACATGGGTGCATTCTCTCTAAAGGTAGGCTCGGCTACAACTTAAAGCGCATTTATATGGCAGAAAATTTAGGAATAGGAAGTGGTGAATGATGATTTCGGTCAACACTGTCCGCCTTGGTGAGCATCTGCCCTTGCTCGAGCTTTTACCAACTGATTCACCAATCGCCTGGGTGCGAGGTGGCGATGGATTAGTTGGGTGGGGTGTACACGCCAGCATAAAAGTCAGTGGCGCAAATCGATTTAATGATGCGCGTACTTGGTGGCATAAACAATTAGAAACTTTTTCCGTTGCTGATGCAGTTCATGCAAGTGGCACTGGCCCAATTCTTTTTACTTCGTTTGCATTTTCAACTTCAGAAGAATCAGTTTTAGTAATTCCTAAAGTTATTGTCGGACAGCGAAATGGAAAATCATGGCTTACTTGGATTGGCGATGTTGCCCAACCAATTTTGCCCACCGAACCGAGCGTATCAACCAAACCAAAATTGACTTGGCAGAGTGAGCCAATTAGTGAAAGTGATTGGGAATCACAAGTATCTAAATTAGTTCGCGAGATTCAAGGTGGCAATGTAGACAAAGTTGTTTTGGCACGCGACCAAAGTGCGAAAGCAGATAGCGCCATTGATATCCGTAACGTGCTTCGAAATTTGGCACGCGAGTATCCATCAACCTGGAACTTTGCAATTGATGGATTAGTTGGTGCGACTCCAGAATTACTGCTTCGTTTAAACAAGGGCATGGTTACATCTCGCGTTCTTGCCGGCACCATTAGCAAGACCGGCGACGACGAGCGAGATCTAGCACTTGCAGGGTCCCTCGCCCGCTCTTCAAAAGATCTCGAGGAGCATAATTATGCGGTTCGCTCAGTAGCCGATGCGCTAGAGCCATTTTGTTCTTCAACCAATGTGCCCGAATCACCTTTTGTGCTGCACTTATCAAACGTTATGCACCTGGCTACCGATGTAACCGGGGCGCTAGTTGAAACAACTAAACAAGTTGATAGCTTTTCATTACTTGAAAAGTTACATCCCTCTGCAGCAGTTTGTGGCACCCCTACCCAAAAAGCATTCGAGCTCATAACCGCTCATGAAGGTATAAATCGGGGTCGATATGCCGGTCCGGTGGGCTGGATTGATGCAGCCGGTGATGGTGAATTAGGTATTGCGCTTCGCTGCGGTGAAATTAATGGGAATGAAATTCGAATATTTGCTGGCTGCGGAATTGTTAACGGTTCTATCCCATCAAAAGAATTAGCTGAAAGCGAAGCCAAGTTTGCGCCAATGCGCAATGCGCTAAATTGATTCTAAGTTAGAAACTAGCGCTTTTAACTGAGCTGCATTTGAATCACGGCTAGGCATCTGGCAAACCAAAACTGAAATTCCTGAAATAGGTTTTGCCAATTCAGCTGATAATTCTGCGTAAGATGAAATTGTCTTTGCATTGATACCTAAACCGTTTGCCACTTTTTCTAAATCTAAACCGTGTGGAGTTCCGAAAACAGTTTCGAATCCATTAACACCTGCTTGCGGCAGTGTTGAGAAAATTCCGCCACCATCATTATTTATCGCGACAATACGCAAATTAGCTGACGGGTTTCCGATCAAGCCAGTTAAGTCATGCAAGAAAGCTAAGTCGCCAATTATTGCTGTGGCACTTTCACGTGCAATTGCTATTCCGAGCGCAGTTGAGATATTGCCATCGATACCTGCCAGGCCACGATTAGCAAAAGTTTCGAAGCCACTTCGAGCGGATGCGAAACTCTCTAGATCGCGAATTGGCCGGGAAGATGAGATAAATACCGCGCCAGATATTTGCTTAGCTAGCTCGCGCGCAAGCCCACTTTCAGACCAATTAGAAATCTCATTAACTAACTTAGATGTGCGTTGACTAAATTTTGCCCAGCGGTCATGCCACTCTTGATCAAGAGGTTGTGAAACTACTTTTGGAACAGCGATAAATTTTTGGTCAGCTACTCGATATGTATCAACGGTTGCCATTCGAGGATCAATGACTATCTCGGTTTTAGCTGATGCAATAAGTGAGTTAATTGAGCGCGAAAGCGTGGTTCGTCCAATGATTACAACAGTCTCGGGCGCTAAATTTTTGCGAATACTTGCGGACGCCAGGAAGAGAGCTGCATGAGAGATCGCTTCTGGGAAAGAGAGTGGATCTTCAGCAATTACTGGCCACTGCAGATCTGTCGCAATTTTCGAAACTTCGGCAACGGTTAAGCCACCACGATCATGACCAACAACTAAAACACCTCGAGCCGTATTAACTTTTAAGGTACCGGCTGATTTACCAGTTGGTTTTGCTTTTGGTAAAACTGTTATTTGATTTAACCAATCGCTATCGTCATCTGGCAACAGAGGTTCGGAAAATTGTAAATTTAAGTGCACTGGACCGCGATGAAGTGAATCAAGAGGTAGCTCCATCGGGAATACTCCCCCAGAGATATCTGCAAAATAGCGAACTGCGTTTCCAAATATTCTGGCTTGTTCGGTTGTTTGATTGGCACCAGTTCGACGTAGATTTGCTGGGCGATCAGCAGTTAGAACTAAGAGCGGCACATTGCTGTGATGAGCTTCTAAAACTGCTGGATGGTAGTTCGCTACTGCAGTACCACTTGTGCAAACAATCGGAACTGGTCGGCCACTTGCTTTTGCTAATCCAAGCGCGAAGTAAGCAGCTGATCTTTCATCGATACGAATATGAAGTTTTAGTAGTTTTCTCTCGGCAGCTGCATACATTGCTAACGAAAGCGGAGCGTTGCGAGACCCCGGTGAGATAACTGCATCAGTAATGCCTGCTTCAATTAATTGGCGAACTATGACGCGAGCAAGTGAAGTTGAGGTATTCACCATGTCCAACCTCTCGCTTTAACTTCGTTTTCGGTACCAGCATGAAAAGCACGTTTAGTGCGCTCTTTCCACCAATTTTGCCGCTCGACTGGAACAGCATACTTTGCTAATAAATCACTGTCTGGCGAAACGGAGCAAACTTCCAGCTGTCCTTCTGCTATAGGTATTGAAGCTATATCTGCGCTTAATAACTGGCCGGTCGCTAATCCGCAGGCGTAGTCAAGAGTTGGCAGCGACGCTGCTAATTGCAAACCATTGCTGATTCCGATTGCACTATCTAAAGCGCTCGATACCACTAGTGGCAGATGATGGTGGGCTGCAATTTCGCGAGCCCGAGTGATTCCTCCGAGCGGTGCAACTTTCAACATCAAGATATCTACCGCACTTGATAAGTCAATCGCAAACGGATCTGCTGCTTTTCGAATAACTTCATCACCTGCGATTTTGAGATCAATAACAAGCTTCTTTTTTAATTGAGCTAACTCTTCCAAAGTTGCACAAGGTTGTTCAACATATTCCAGCGGGCCGACTTCTTCGTAAATTTCATAAAGGTTTATTAACGCTTGATCAACGCTCCAACTTCCATTTACGTCAAGACGTAACTTGGCTTTAGGCATAAGCGCACGTACCCGGGCGACGCGGACAATATCTTCGCCTAAGTTTTGACCAACTTTTATTTTTACTGTGTCACATCCAGCGAAAGTTTTTAGTAACTCTTCGATTTCCTTTGCATCGTTTAAGGCAGGCAAAGTGGCGTTAACTTTAACAAAACGTCGGTGCGCCATAGGTGGTTGATTTGTTGCAGAATCAATTGCACTTAGCAACCACGTTGCGCATTCGCGATCGTCATATTCCAGAAACGGTGCGAATTCACCCCACCCAGCTGGTCCTTGTATGAGCGCAACTTCTCGCACAGTTATGCCACGGAACTTAGTTTTTAGGGGCAGCGCGATTACCTGCATTGAAGCAAGTAATTGATCAAGCATGATAGAAATTATGGCCGTTTTGGAAATTTGCTGAAATCAGGTTCGCGCTTTTCTTTATAAGCATCGCGACCTTCTTGGCCCTCTTGGGTCATGTAGAACAATAAAGTGGCATCGCCAGCAAGTTGCTGCACGCCAGCTAAGCCATCATCTGCTGCATTTAAACTTGCCTTTAATAATCGAAGAGCCAGTGGTGAATTACGAAGCATTTCACGACACCAAGAAACGGTTTCGGCTTCTAATTCAGAGAGTGGAACAACAGTATTAATCAATCCCATTTGCAGCGCCTCTTGTGCGTCATATTGCCTGGTCATAAACCAAATTTCACGGGCCTTTTTCTGACCAACACTTGCTGCCAATAGCCCTGAACCATAACCGCCATCGAATGAACCAACCATCGGGCCAGTCTGACCAAAGAGAGCGTTGTCGGCTGCAATTGTTAAATCGCAAACTACGTGTAATACATGTCCGCCACCAATAGCCCAACCAGCAACCATTGCGACAACTGGTTTAGGTGTTCGACGTATCTGCACTTGTAAATCTAAAACATTTAAGCGACCGATACCTTGCTTAGCAACTTCATCATCACCAAGATAGCCATCATCGCCACGAACACTGATATCGCCACCAGAACAGAAAGCTTCGGTGCCTTCACCGGTGAAAATAATTACGCCAACTTCAGTGTGATCGCGAGCTAAATCAAATGCGCTCTTGAGTTCGGCTAAAGTCTGTGGGCGAAATGCATTGCGAACTTCTGGGCGATTGATAGTGATTTTTGCGATGCCATCGCCAACTTGATACTTAATATCTTTAAAGTTCTCGCCACCTGGAGCCGTTTGCCACTTCGGAATCTCGCGACTTCCAAAATTTCGCTTAATTGGCTTGCTCATTTTTCCTCCAGGAAGTGAAAGCGTGGTCTAGGAGCGATAGCCTACGGGCGATATGGATACCAAGTCACAACGTGAAGTACGCCTAATAGACGGGGCGTGGTCAATCACACAGATTATGGCCAGCCTTGCCAAGGCCCTGGTTTCCGATGGTCCAGCTTTGGGCTTTGGCGCAGTCACCAGCCAGGCGGTTGAGGCCAAGGTTGCAATTTTAGTTACATCAACTGGCAGCACTGGTGCGAATAAAGAATATGCATTAAGTGCAAGTGCACTCTTAGCATCGGCCAAAGCATCAAACAAATATCTAGCTGCAACTTCTGGTCAAACTTGGTCACTCCTGCTTCCACTTACACATATTGCGGCAGTAAATGTTTTAGTGCGTAGCCTCGAACTTGGCACAATTCCCGTGAATTTGATTGCTCACATTGGCGAATATCCAAAAGTTGATTACACAGCAATAGTTCCAACTCAACTTTATAACGCCTTAAATGGTGATCAGCGCTTACTTAACCATTTGCAAAGTGCAAAGGCCGTGTTAGTGGGCGGTGCGGCGTTGACCGACGAACTTGCCACAAAAGCAAGTGCTGCAGGAATTAATATCATTACAACTTACGGAATGTCCGAAACTTCAGGGGGCTGCGTTTATAACGGCGAGCCACTCGAAGGAGTTCAAATTACGATCGCTGATTCTGGTTTTATTAAAATTAAAGGTGCAGTTTTGGCGAATAACTTAAGTTTAGATTCTGAGAATTGGTTCGCAACAAGTGATCTTGGCGAAATAGTCGACAACAGATTAAGAATCCTCGGTCGTGGGGACGATGTAATTATTTCAGGTGGCGAAAATATATCGCTCTCTGAAATTGAAAATACAATTTCCGAAATTTTCGCTAATTTAGAATTGGCAGCTTTTGCTATTAAAAGCGAGAAGTGGGGTCAAGAACTTCACATAGCTGCCGTTAATGCTCCATCGGACTTCGACCTCACCGTTGAGCGAATATTGGTAGAAAAGTTTGGCCACGCTGCAAAACCAAAGCGATTCCATCAATTATCTGCGCTACCTTTAATCGGTATCGGAAAAGTTGACCGTAAAGCACTTGCTCAATCTGCGATGAAAATGGGGTTTTAACATGAATAAGTGGCTGGTTGGCGCACGCCCACGCACGCTTCCGGCCGCAATTGCGCCAGTTGCGGTGGCAACAGCGCTTGCAGCAAGTGAAGCTAACTATGTTTCAGCGCTCTTGGCACTAGCAGTTAGTTTGTCTTTACAAGTTGGCGTCAACTACGCAAATGATTATTCAGATGGCATCAAAGGAACCGATGACAATCGTGTTGGCCCAACTCGCCTGGTTGCATCTGGCTTAGCAAGTGCAAAATCCGTTAAGCAGGCTGCCTTTGTTTCTTTTTTCATCGCCGCCGTTATCGGTTTAGTGTTGGCAGTTTCAACTTCACTTTGGTTAATCGCAATTGGGGCTGCGGCAATTTTGGCAGCCTGGACATACACCGGTAGCAAACGTCCTTACGGATACCTTGGCCTCGGCGAAATCTCGGTATTCCTATTCTTCGGCTTGGTAGCAACTATGGGTTCTTACTATGTGCAAACTGAGAAAATCACTTGGCAAAGTTTTATGGTTGCAATTCCAATGGGCTGTCTTGCTTGTTCAATTCTGGCAATTAACAATCTACGAGATCGAGCTCAAGATGAGTTAGTTGGCAAACGAACGCTAGCGGTTCGTTTAGGTGATGCTGGCGCGCGAAAATTGTTTATCGGACTGCTCATGCTTGCCCACTTTGCAGCCATCTCGGTTCCTGATGAAAATACTTTAATCACTTTGGCGCTTCTGCCACAAACTTTGATCATCGCCAATCAAGTTCGTAAAGGTGCTGCCGGGCCAGCCTTGATTCCGCTACTTGGCAAGACCGGTCAACTTCAGCTCTGGTTTGCCGTGGCTTTATCAATTGCTCTCGCGCTAAACTAAGACCATGGCAAGAGTGCTTTTAATTATCTTTACGATCGGTATTCAACTCTACGGATTAATCGACTGTGCCCAAAGAGAAGATAGCGAAGTGAGAGCTCTGCCACGTTGGGGTTGGATTTTAATCATTATGTTCTTACCTACCGTTGGCGCCATTGGCTATCTAGTTGCAGGTCGGCCAAAGCGTCCTGGCAATGGTGGAACAAAGCGTAAGCGCACTATTGCGCCAGATGATGATCCTGATTTCTTGCGCGGACTTTAAAAATAATTAAAGCGAGGCGAAAGCTTCATCAAGAACGCTCATTGCATCTAGCAATAATTCATCCGTGATAACAATCGGTGGCAAGAAGCGAATTACATTCGAATATGTGCCTGCTGAAAGTAGCAAGACACCTTTCTTCGCACAGTAATTAATTACCTTAGTCATCGCTTCAGAATTTGGCTCAAGCGAACCCGGCTTTACAAGTTCGATTGCTTGCATGGCACCTCGGCCACGAACTTCAGCAATCACAGGATACTTGGCGGCCAAAGCGCGCAGTGAAGCACCCAAGATTTCGCCAACTTCGCGAGCACGTTGAATCAAACCATCTTCTTCAATAGTCTCAAAAACTCCGAGTGATGCAGCACAAGCGACTGGATTTCCGCCGTAAGTTCCGCCCAGACCACTGACGTGAATTGCATCCATGATTTCAGCGCGACCTGTAACGGCTGCAAGAGGCAAACCACCAGCAATTCCTTTTGCGGTAATGATCATGTCTGGAACTACGTTTTCGTCTTCGACTGCAAACATATTTCCAGTACGAGCGAAGCCGGTTTGTACTTCGTCGGCAATAAAAATAATTCCATTTTCAGCACAGTACTTAGATAAGCCAGGTAAAAATCCCTTAGGCGGAACAATAAATCCACCTTCGCCTTGAATAGGTTCGATCATGATCGCCGCAACATTTTTTGCGCCAATCTCTTTTTCAATTTTATGTTCGATCTCTTCTAAAGCATCTTTAGTGATTGTTGCTTTATCGCCTAACCAGCGCAATTCATATGGCATTGGCATGCGATAAATCTCGCCAGCAAATGGGCCAAAGCCGTCTTTATATGGCATGTTTTTCGCAGTAAGTGCCATCGTTAAATTTGTCCGGCCGTGATACGCATGTTCAAAAACAACAATGGCTTGACGCTTGGTTGCATGACGAGCGATCTTTACTGCATTTTCAACAGCTTCAGCACCTGAATTAACTAACACTGACTTCTTCTTATGTGTGCCAGGAGTTAGCGCATTTAACTTTGCGCAAACATCGATATAGCCCTGATAAGGAACCACTGTGAAACAAGTATGAGAGAAAGCTTGAACTTGTTCGATAACACGATCAACTACACGCTGTGAACTATTGCCAACATTAGTTACGCCGATGCCTGCAGCCATGTCAATAATCTGATTGCCATCAAGGTCAACCAGAATTGCGCCACCAGTACTTGCGATCACCGCAGGAAAAGCAATTCCCAATCCGCCTGAAACTTCTTCGCTGCGGCGTTGAATCTCCGCTTTCGATTTTGGTCCAGGAATCTCTGTAACCAAGAGACGTTGCTGAGGAACTGAAGTAAGTACGGTCATGAGTAAAGTCTAAGCCCATATTTCTCAACGGGGCGCCTTGAAGTTAGGCTTATGGCTATGACCTACCTCAAAGCGCTGCGCGAAGATGCTCCGCTCTTAGATGCGTACCTAAGCTACTTCGAGGTAGCACGTACCCCGTTCACGATTCCCGGACATAAACAACGAGCTAGCAAAATTGATCTTGGTCT
>CAEZUS010000016.1_pt1 | contig 9980 bp, 9 predicted proteins | sample 7264541 | NCBI WGS metagenome assembly CAEZUS01 (sample SAMEA6813836, study PRJEB35770) | freshwater metagenome | biome: Freshwater; feature: Freshwater reservoir; material: water | place: Czech Republic | collected 2016-04-20 | depth 0.5m m | reverse complement strand
CGGCTGCACCGCAGACGGTGAAATTAACAATTGGCGAACTCGCAAACACTTACTATTTATTTAGTACTGGTAAAACCAAAAAGTTATCAGCCACTATTACTTTAACGCTTAAGCCTTGGCAATATGAGGTTTATTCGAGTAAGAAAGCTTAAGAAGCTAAGCGCTTAATACCCTCTTCGATAATCTCTGGTGAGGTTGCGAAGTTAAGGCGAATATATGCACCATATTGATCGCCAAATTCAGTACCTGGGTTAAAGGCGATCTTCTTATTCTCAATTAAGAAATCAACAGTGTTATCGCCATGGCCCAGGCAAGAAACATCGATCCAGGCTAAATAACTGCATTCCGGAATTACATATTTGGCCGCAGGTAAATATTTAGCAAGAAGCTCTTTGACTAACTTTCGGTTGTGATCTAGTTGAGCCATAGTCTCAGCAAGCCACTTATCACCATCGGCAAAGGCTTTTGCCATTGCAAAGCCGCCTAATAGTGAGGCTCGCCAATGGTTTGCTTCAGGCATTGCATTTAACTCTTCAAACATTTCTTGGTTCTGAGAAACGATTATTGCCGCCTTTAGGCCAGCAAAGTTAAAGGCTTTACTAGATGAAGTAACCATAACTCCGCGACGCTGCGCTGCTGGAATTGAAAGATATGGGACAAACTTTTGATCAGCATAGGTAAGTGGTGCATGAATTTCATCGCTAATAACGTAAGCATCATATTTATTTGAAAGTTCAGCGATCGCAGTTAGCTCTTCTAGTGTGTGAATGCGACCAACTGGATTATGTGGGCTGGAAAGCAAGATAAATCGAGCACCGGCCTTGAATTGCGCTTCGATTGCAGTTAAATCAAGCCGCCAGTTATCACCTTCGTGAATGAGCGGAGCATCAACAGTTTTTAGCTTCAATTCATCTAGCCACATATAAAAGCTGTGGTACACCGGTGAATTAACAATTACTTTATCGCCGGGCTTGCTTAGTGCGCGAATAACTTCTACAACACCAACACCAACATCTGTAGTCATGCGAATTTGTGCAGCATCAGGTGTCCAGCCCCAGTGGCGCTGGGCAAAGCCAACAAAAGCTTCGGGAACTTCAGGGATCGGACCCAAATAACCGAGATCAGAATTCATAACCATTTCAGTTAAAAGCGCTCGTACACCTGGATCAACTTCAAAATCCATCTCAGCAACATGAAGTGGCAGAACTTCAGCTGGATAACGCAACCACTTCGAGCTGTGCAGTTTCCGTAATTGGTCTAAATCGCGCATGCCTAAAGGTATCTCAAAACATTGGATTTTATTATTATCAAATACTGTGTGCGCCCGAAGGGATTCGAACCCCTAACCTTCTGATCCGTAGGGAGTATAGAGACGCAGGTTTTGCTTGCTCTTTCTACACACCCCGTAGCGACCTCGCTTACGCTCAATCACTAGGTCAGATGCTCTATCTGTGGTCCTTGTGTAAGTAAATAATAGCAAGAATGACGGATTATGAATATAGAACACATAAACTTTATCAATGAGAATTAGAGTAACTCTACTTTCCGTACTTGCATTAGTTATTGGGCTATCAGTTGGGGTTGTTCCAACTGCACAAGCTGAGACTTTAACTTTTCCTTGTGGTCCAAATGGTGAAACTTATTCTGTAGTTATGCCAGCAGGCATTGCAATAGCTGGTTCTAACTGTATTGGTGAACTGTCTATTGATTCAAAAGTTAAGATAATTGATGAACGTGCATTTTTTTTCAGTAAACTGACATCCGTAACTATTGGAAATACTGTCACGACAATTGGAAAAGAGGCTTTCTCAACCCTTAATCCAGTTGGTTACCTAGAGTCAGTCTTAATCGGCAACTCAGTAACAGCGATCGGCGATTACGCATTTTTCAATTGCCCACTTATTTCAGTAGTTCTGCCAAACTCTTTGACAAAAATAGGTACGAGCGCTTTTCATAACACCCAACTCAAGACGTTAGTCATCCCAAATTCTGTATCTGAAATTGGGCCATACGCATTCTCTGGCACCCAAATAGAGGCGCTTGTAATTCCGAATTCGATGAAACAAATTGGATGGGCGGCTTTCTCTGGAATTCCCCTCACGTCAGTAGTGATACCAAATTCGGTAACTAATATTGGTCCGAATGCATTTTCTGGTACAAAATTAACATCTGTTGTTATCCCAAATTCTGTTACCGCAATTGGTGTTAGCAATAGCTTTCAGCCTGGGGCTGGGGCGTTTTCAGGTACACCACTAACATCAATATCATTGCCCAATTCAATTGTTACTATTGGAAATGAAACATTTGCAGGGACCAAACTTACTTCTATAGTTATTCCGGATTCTGTCACTGAAATCGGGTTAGGCGCCTTTTACAGTTCTCCTCTTACGGAGGTGACTATCTCTAATTCTGTTAAGACTATTGAACGCAGTACTTTTGCCCTGACTCAACTCAAATCCATAACTATTCCTGAGTCTGTGACCAGAATTCAAGACAATGTCTTCGATGGAGACATTAACCTCGAATCAATTTCATTACCTGACACACTTCAAAGCATTGGGCAGAATGTCTTTAATCGTAATTATTCACTTACTCGAATTGAATATTGTGGAAAGCTGAATGGTTTTCCGATTACTCCTGTTTGCCCACCTGAGAGACAAGCAATTATGGATAAGGTCGCTGCAGATAAGGTTGCGGCGGAACTAAAAGTTAAGCAAGAGGCAGAGGTGAAAGCCACGGCAGATAAAGCTGCTGCAGAACTCAGAGCTAAGCAAGAGGCAGATGCTAAAGCAGCTGCAGAACTAAAATCTAAGCAAGATGCAGATGCAAAAGTTGCTAATTCCGTAAGATTGAAAGACGATCTGAACTCAGAATCTGTCAGACTTTCAAATTTAATAGATAAATTAATGAATAATACTTTAACCACTTCTAACAGAAATGAACTCAAATCTATTAAATCAACTTTGAATAGCTTGACTTTAGAATTTAATGGAATAAATCTATTGGAGTTACAAAAATTCAATATGTACAAAACTAACTTAAGTAACCTGAATGCCAAGTATCTTAAGATTTCCCCCACGGTCAGTAAAAAAACTACAATTACTTGCGTAAAGGGGAAATTAGTTAAAAAAGTAACTGCTGTTAAACCGGTATGCCCTAAGGGATATAAGAAAAAGGCTTAGCGATCTCTGATCAGACGGTACCCGGGGTTGTTAGATCAAGCGTATTTGGTATTGATACTAGGCATATAGATATTTTGGATAAACGGGATCTATTGCGCTATCTGTACGGTTGATAGCAAATTGAAAGCAAATACTTTCAAGATTAAAGACTTTTCGCTTGAATTCAAATAGAGTTCTGGTATGAGACGTTTCATTTGTATCCTAACTATTTTATTTTTCGCTGGAACTAGTCTTCCTGCGGTTTATGCTGAAAATCCAACTCAAATCACTCTTTGTAAAGATAAGCGCAAATTTAAGGTAATAAACGAACGAACGTTTTTGAGTATGAAGAAAAATATTTCTAAGTATGCTGGCGGGAAATATACTCTTATGGGGAAAGTGGCTTATTTTTCAACCGAAGACGGTTTTCTTGGGTATTGGGTCGGTTCAGGATCATCCCAAAGCGTTATTGGCACGAAAGGCTTGGGCGCATACGGCCTTGGGAGTGTCCGTACGCTCGCTTCAGTAGTGGAGGATGATTTTTTCAAAGCTAATGTGGTTATCGGTAATCAAATAATTCTCGAGAAACCGGTTTTTCTGGTCTGTTCAATATCTCGTTTAAAACTTTAATCGCGCACCCAACTTTTTTGTATCCCCACCGAACACCCGCGACTCCCCGTGGTTTCTTTTCTTCTAAGAAGTTTCAGTTCTATTTGAGCAGTTCACGAATGCCTAGATTCATTAAAATCGGGGAGATAAAGGCGTTAAAGACAGGAGAGGTAGCCAAGCCACCTAAAAAACGGATTACCTTCTTTGAACTCGCCCTAGTTCATCTATCCAAATCTTGCGCGTTACATCTCTTCGGGTCACGCCTCTAATTATTACAACTACTAAGAGGAATAGCGCGAACGGGAAATAGATAAAAAGCAGAATTGCAAAGCCCGCTAAAGAACCAAACCAATTAAAGGTAGGTTTCTTGCTTAAAACCGCGTCAAGCTCGTTCTCAATTTCAATTTTCCAACCGCCTTCTACCGAGTCTGTTAATGCTTTGCGAAACAATAGCCGAGACTCTTCCGGCGTTAATGGCTTTGAAGATCCATCTTGAACGGGCGGTAGGGCTGATAATTTTGGTCTAATGAATAAGAACCACCGAGCACGAAGATCTGTAAGGAAGCTTTCCATAACTTAAGGGTACTCCTATGATCAGTCAGTACCCAGGGGTGTTAAATCACCCGTAATTGTTGTTAGTACTAGGCATATAGATATTTTTGCTAAATGAACTACCCTTTAGGCGTGAAGCGGATTCTTATAATACTTTCTGTCGTGTTTCTCGCTATGGTGATAATCCCAGGTGCTCGAGCTGGCTCTGCCGTAACACCAGGAAGTAAATGCACTGAATCTGGGTTGCAAATTATTTACAAGTCCAAAATTTTTACTTGTGTAAAAACAGGTTCAAAATTAGTTTGGGACAAGGGAAAACAATACCCTCCGGTTAATTCATCTCCATCACCAACTGTGATTTCGGCCCCGACCCCTACTCAATCAGAGGCTGCGAAAGTTAAGGCTGATGCAAAACTTTGCAAACCTGCGGCACAGGCTGCTCTGCGTGCAAAATATACTCGACTGAATGAATATTGGGAATTCTTTGAAAAGTACTATCCCATTTTGGAGCAAATGAATATGTACGTCCGAAATGGATCAGGAGATTCGGAAATTCAAGTTAAAACTTCAGAATTTGAGGAAGCTTTACGACCTTGGCCTTCAACAGGACAATATAGAAATGTTCCAGTTCGTATTTATAGAGCGGTTTTAGATGGCAGACTTACCCAAAATCAAAAACTTTGGAATTTAACAACGAGCATATTGATGTTGGATTATAAATCTGCATCAGCAGGTTGCAGGAAAGTAGTTGGTCCTCCGGTAGCTCAAACAATTTCAAGTACAGGTTAAAAGAACAATTGAATCAAAAGAATGATTCTTGCTAGTAAATAATTAGAATTATTCTTTAGATGGTGCGCCCGAAGGGATTCGAACCCCTAACCTTCTGATCCGTAGTCAGATGCTCTATCCGTTGAGCTACGGGCGCTTAGCGAAGTCGTAATGATACCTGCTTTTTACAGACCACCCAAACGCAGTAAATCTTCGCGAGAAACCGCTTTAATTCGTGGTTTTCCATGTGGTTCACCTGCTGCAATTTCGGCAGCATTGATTGATTCCCAATGGCCCTGTGAAATAACTTTATTTGTTGTAATTAACGAAGGAAGATCAAGAGCTGGTTTAGGTTCTTTGAGATCTGCGATCAATAAATTCATTACATCTGCAGCATCTGATTTATTCGTGCCGATTACACCTGATGGACCACGCTTTGCCCATCCAACTACATAAAGGTTTTCACCTACGCGACCATCGGTGTTTAAGACTTTGCCTTTTTCATAGGGGATTCCGGCAATTGGTTCGGCTTCATAGCCAATAGCAGTAATTACCAAGCCAGCTTTAACGACTTTCTCTTCGCCAGCACTGGTTGTGAAGACAACTTCTTCAACTTTGCCATTGCCTCGAAATTCTGTTGGTGTGCAAAGGAATTGGAATTCCATGGTGCGCGCGTGTTTTCCTTGTTCTAATTCGGAAATTAAGCGCATAGCTTCGAGGTTATTGCGAACTTCTTTTTCGGGTTCTTCTCCTGCGCGCTCTATTGCGGCTGCAATATCTGCTGGGTTCATAAATACATTTGTATGTTCTAGTTTTGGTAGGTCACGAAGTTCTGGAGATGTGAATGCTGCATGCTCTGGGCCGCGACGTGCGCTAATTACAACTTTGCGGATTTTAGAATTACGTAATACCTCAATTGCATGAAGCGCAGTATCTGTTTCATCAAGTTCTGCTGGTTCAAGTGCAAGCATGCGTGCAACATCCATCGCTACGTTTCCGGCACCAATTACAATTGCGGTATCGCAATCAAGGTTTAGCTTAAAGTTGGCGAAATCAGGGTGCCCGTTATACCAAGGGACAAAGTCAGCAGCTGAAATAGATCCTGGTAGATCTTCGCCAGAAATACCAAGTTTCTTACCAGTGGCAGAACCTGTTGCGATTACAACAGCGTCATACTTTTCTTTAAGTACATCAAGGGTTACGTCACTGCCTAATTCAACATTTCCGTAGAGGCTAAAGCCTTCAGTCTTGGCGATCTTCTCGAATACTTTAGAAACAGTCTTAATCTTTGGATGATCAGGTGCCACACCACTTCGAACTAAGCCCCACGGTGTTGGAAGACGCTCAATCATGTCGATTGTGAATGAGATTTGATCGCTCTGTAGGTTTTGAAGAGCTTGAGCAGCGAAGTAGCCGGCAGGACCAGCACCGACGATTGCTACTTTGTATTGAGGCACACGAATCCTTTTTTTATATAAATCTGGCGGAGACGAGGAGATTTGAACTCCTGAAGGCGATTAAACCTTACCTCGTTAGCAGTGAGGCGCACTCGACCGGGCTATGCGACGTCTCCAAGTGGTGATGCAAGTTTACAGGGTTTACTGGCTCTTTGAAAACTGTAACCATTGCCTTACTACTGTTTTGAGCCTTTAAGGCTATATCCGGGCGGGCAAACTGGATTGGCGCTTCTGAGCTTCTTGGTAATTGTGCCCCTTAAACAAAGAATTTCTTTTTTGTTCGAAGAACCTACCGAGGTGCCAGCAGGTTCAGATGTTACTGACGTTTCAATTATTTTTTCGTTGAAGTCAGGAAAGTAATAATCTGTAGTTACATTGGATGGATAGAAAGCCGATTTAATAACTTCGAACTGATACGGAGTCTTGCCAACAACATTGCCATTAGCGCTGAAGCTGATTTTATCTCTAGTAAGAGATATTCCTTGATATTTCTTTACACAAACCAGCATTGTCGCACGCTTTATATTTCCATCAGAAATGCATTTTAAGAAAATATTGGTTGCGTCTATCGATTCAACTGAATAGTACCCAGATTTTTTCCCGGTTACTTTCTTAAAATCTGATTCCAATTTTGGAAAAAAAGTACTTAAAGAATCAGTTGTTCCAGAGATTAAGCGTGTACCTTCCGCATCACTTCCAGCTAACTTAATAAAATCAGTGGAAAAAACGCCATCCCCGGCCGCAAAAATAGCTTTTGATCCCGAACCACGAAATTGTTTGATGAATACTGCAGCTTGAGGGAAATAGCCGTTGAATATAACTACATTTGCGCCAGATGCTTTGATTTTTGCAATTAGTGGGGAATGGTCAGTTGTTGAACTTGGAACTGAGTCGCCGCCAACAACAGTTGCGCCAGATATTTTCTTTAACTCTGTAATTACATAACTTGATTGAGATTCTGTATATGAAGACTGATCATCAATTACGAATACTTTTGCATTTGAGACACCTGCTGTTGCTTTATACGCAAGCGCGGGGCCCATTGAGAAGTCAGGCGAAATAACTCGATGGAAAATCGGTCCACCAAATTGACTTGAGGCTGGGTCCGTCAAAGTAGTGCGACTAGCTGATGGAGATATTAAAGCCAATCCACCAGCCTTGTAGAAGGGAAGGGAAGCGATTGTTGCCCCAGAGTATGCAGGGCCCACTAACCCGATAATCTGTGAATTCTTACTCACCCCGGGTGCAACATTTACTGCTACCGCAGGGTCGCCTTGATCATCTACAGTCATAACCTTGACTTGGTAGGTAGGTGAAACAGCGTTGAATTTTGCAACTGCGTAATTCACTGCAGTTAATTCATCTATTCCTAGATATGCCTCACCGCCCGTCAAGGGACCTTGATAAGCAATGGTTACAAGCGTTTTTGTCGCACCAGCTGTTGGGTAACTAAATATGAGTATCTGGAATAAAGATATAAGTAAAGCTATTCGAGCTTTGCTCAATTAACTACTCCAGTTCAACAAACTACTATTCTTGTCGCACGATAATAAAGTGCGACACAAAACACCGGGTTTTCTTTGCCCAATGCTTATAAATTCACCGAGTGCATTAATTACTGGTGCACTTGGTTCCATTGCGCGTCCAGAGATTTGAATCGAATTAATTTCTTCATCTTCTGTTGGGTTTAAACTATTTAGTATTCCAATACCGGTTGTGCCTTCAGGCCAGACGCCGCCACGAGTTAATGACATTACAAATGAGCCAGCAATCGGTTCATCTTCGGCTGGCTTAAGGAAATTAACAACGCTTTTTGTCAAAACTAGGGCAATTCTATTTTCGGTATCAACATCGGAAACAATTCCTACGACAGATACGCCTTCTTGGGTGACTTCAACAATTTGATTTTCACAATCTGCGACGTAATCGGAACTGGTAACCAATGCGCCTTTGTAGCCTTTGTTTTTCCATGAGGTAGACAAGGTGATTTCAATACCTGTGCCTGTAGAGAAGCCTGAGTTACATTCAATGCGATAGGTGGCATTAAGAACTGTAGGTAAAAGCGTTTGCAAAATTTGTTGCGAGTCAATCCCGTCTCTACCGTCTGCACCTGCTGGCCCAGTTAAGCCTTGTAGTCCGGGTAGCCCTGGTAATCCAGGTAGTCCGTCGCGTCCACTTTGACCATCGCGTCCACTTAAACCTCTAGCTCCAATAACGAGCGATGATGTTCCTTTGGGACAAGAAAGAGTTCCAGGATAAGTGACGGCTTTGGTTGACTTGTTTACACAAATTACATAACCAGTTTCAGGGTTATTTCCAACTTGAGCAGCTACTGAAACGCCAACAAAAGAAAGTAGCGAGAAAGCTAGAACTCCTACGATGTGGCTGGACTTTAATTTAATCTTGAACTCTTTTTCCATGGGTGAAAAGTAGTGGATTCGCGCATATTGCTGCAATACCTTTTATGAAAGAAGAGAGGGTAGGTTTGCGTTCATGTTAGAACCGATTGTCCTGATAGGTATAGCAGGTCTTTGTCAGGTAATTTTGGGTCTGGTTAAGCCGGCCTCACTATTGATGGCAGTGTTGTTATCGATTTCTTCTTTCTTTGGGCTAGCTCAGATTGCCACACTAACTGACCTTTTGCTTGGATCAACTATTTCAATTGGTATCAACCCTAATATTGCTGGTTATATCTTTCTGATTAGTGCAATAGTTTTGCCTGACTCTTTCGAAATTAATGGCTCGGTATATAAGTCGAATTATTTACGTATTGCGATTATGGCACTTTGTGTTTCAACTGGATCAGCTCTGACCATAATCTTGTTGGCTTTGTGGTTAATAACTAAAATTCGGCTGAAGTTATGGCAGATTTTTTTGATAGTGGCGGCGGCGCTAGTTTTATCACCGCTTTACATTGAGGCACTACAAAGATCAGCCTTGATTAGATTAGAAATTTGGAAAACAGCAATAAATATTTCAGAAGCAAATGGTTGGTCAGGAATCGGGCCTTATGGATTTTCTGATTCATTTGCCAAATTTAGAACCCTTGAGTTTGTTAAACTCAAAAGTGTAGATACTTTGATAAATGATCCCCACAATATTTTCTTAAATGTCTTGTTGTCAGATGGTATTTTCTTCGCTTTATTATTCGCCCTGTTAGTTTGCGTTGTTTATTTCAAATTAGTTAGCTCGACAGAGATCTCCCAAAACAGAAAGTTAGGGTTAACTTTTACGTTAATTTTCCTGTCAGCCAACGTTTTAAGCCTTCTTGTGGTTTTGGTATCGCTTCTGGCTTTAAACAGGGATTTCAGATCTGACTCGAACAATATTCGAACCTCTTGAGTCTTCAAAGACACTTACTGAATTCAAGCCGCCTTGTTACGCTAACCCAATGAGCGAAGAAACCACTAAGAAGCGCCCGCACGATGTTCCT
>CAEZUS010000015.1_pt1 | contig 10109 bp, 8 predicted proteins | sample 7264541 | NCBI WGS metagenome assembly CAEZUS01 (sample SAMEA6813836, study PRJEB35770) | freshwater metagenome | biome: Freshwater; feature: Freshwater reservoir; material: water | place: Czech Republic | collected 2016-04-20 | depth 0.5m m | reverse complement strand
ATTTTCGTACAACGATATTTCGCCATACTTAGATTTAATGGATACTAAATTTGAGCATCCAGTTTCCTTCTTTGAGGCAATGACTGCACTTGCATTTGCCGCGTTTGCCGAACACCCAATTGATGTTGGCGTAATTGAAGTTGGCATGGGTGGCGAATGGGATGCCACAAATGTTGTAGATGCCGATGTTTCAGTAATTATGCCAATCGGCCTAGACCACACTGAATATCTGGGCAACACTCTGACTGAAATTGCTCGCACCAAGAGCGGAATTCTTAAAGCAGGTGGCTTTGGCATCCTTGCGCAGCAAGAAAATGAAGCAGCCATTGAACTGCTTCGTCGAGCAGCCGAGGTCGGCATTGAAGTTGCGCGCGAAGGCGTTGAATATTCACTTGCTAGCCGCGCAGTGGCTGTGGGCGGCCAATTGATCACAATAAATGGTTTAAATGAGTCTTTTGAGGACATTTTCCTGCCTTTACACGGCAAGCACCAAGCCGCCAATGCGGCTACTGCACTTGTCGCCGTCGAAGCTTTCTTTGGCGATACCGCACTTGATCACGATGCAGTTCGGGCCGGTTTTGCGGCAGTTACTTCACCTGGTCGATGTGAAGTTGTTCATCGCGACCCAACAATTCTTTTAGATGCTGCACATAATCCACATGGTGCAAAAGCTTTGGCAGCCACAATTACAAATGAATTTACCTTCGATGAGATCATCGGCGTGGTTGCGGCATTCGGTGATAAAGATGTCCGCGGAATTTTACTTGAGCTCGAACCAATTTTTAATGAAATTATTGTTACGACAAACTCTTCACTTCGATCTATGAAGTTAAATGATTTAGAAAAGTTAGCAAATGAAATATTTGGAAAAGATCGAGTTACTGTTATCGAAACATTGGCGCTTGCAATTGATCAAGCAATCAAAGATGCCAAGCGACCATTGAGCGAAGATTCAGTTGGTGTTTTAATTACTGGATCAGTTATAACAGTGGGAGAAGCTCGTACAATTATTAACGGAAAGTATAAAAAGTAAATGCGCGTGCTTGCTTCGGCAGTTTTAGTAATGGAATCTTTTTCACTTGGATTTGCACTTTTAATTGCGATGAAAGATCAATCCGGTGCCCCCATGGTCTATGGCGCCGCAATCGCGATCGCTCTACTTCTAGCCCCAGGGTTACTTAAGCGCAGAGTTGGCTGGGTACTAGGTTGGCTATTGCAGGGGGCCATGCTGGGATTTGGCCTAGTGGTCAATTCATTCCTGATTATTGGCGTGATTTTCGCAGGGTTATGGGTTGCGGCGATTTTGGTTGGCCGCAAGGGCGAGGCGGCCCGGGCTGCCCTGCTGGCTTCGCAAACCCCAGATGCCTAATAGACTCACCCCGTGAGCATCGAGAAAACCCTGATCCTGGTTAAGCCAGATGGCGTGCGCCGCGCCCTAGTAGGCGAAGTCATTTCGCGCATTGAAGCAAAGGGATATGCAATTACCGCGCTAAAAATGTTGCAAGCAGACCGTGCGCTTCTTGAACAACACTATGCCGAACATCAAGGCAAACCATTTTTCGAACCGCTCGTAGAATTTATGATGTCAGGTCCAATTGTTGCGATGGTTGCCGAAGGTAATCGCGTCATCGAAGGGTTCCGTTCACTTGCTGGTGTAACAGATCCAACAGTTGCAGCTCCCGGAACAATTCGCGGAGATTTGGCACGCGATGCCGGAACAAAAGTTGTGCAAAATATTGTGCACGGTTCCGATTCACCAGAATCGGCTGCGCGCGAAATTAATATTTTTTTCGGTAACGAGGGGAAATAAATAAATGGCTAATCGAATGTCGTTCATTGGTCGCGATATGGCGGTCGACTTAGGTACTGCAAATACCTTGGTTTATGTGCGTGGTCGTGGCATCGTGCTAAACGAGCCAAGTGTGGTTGCGGTAAACCAAGATACTGGTGGAATTTTAGCTGTTGGTCTTGAAGCCAAGAAGATGATTGGCCGTACCCCGAGCAATATCGTTGCGATTCGCCCATTAAAAGATGGCGTTATTGCCGACTTCGATACTACCGAGCGCATGTTGCGTTACTTCATCCAAAAAGTTCACCGTCGTCGTTTCTTGGCAAAGCCACGTATTGTGGTTTGCGTTCCATCAGGCATTACAGGTGTTGAACAGCGCGCAGTTAAAGATGCCGGATACGCAGCAGGTGCTCGTAAGGTTTACATCATTGAAGAACCAATGGCTGCGGCAATTGGTGCAGGTCTGCCAATTCACGAACCAACTGGCAACATGGTTGTTGACATTGGTGGCGGAACAACTGAAGTAGCAGTTATTTCATTAGGCGGCATCGTGGTTGCACAGTCGCTTCGTGTAGGTGGCGATGAGCTTGATCAAGCAATCATTACTTGGGTTAAAAAGGAATTCTCACTTCTACTAGGCGAGCGCACAGCAGAAGAAATCAAGATGGCAATCGGTTCGGCTTATCCACTTCCAGGCGAGCCAGATGCCGAAATCCGCGGTCGCGATTTAGCTACCGGTCTACCAAAGACCATTGTTGTTTCAGCTGCAGAAATTCGTAAAGCACTGGAAGAACCAGTAAATGCAATTGTTAATGCTGTTAAGCAAACTTTAGATAAATGCCCACCTGAGCTATCAAGTGACTTGATGGATCGCGGAATCGTGCTTACTGGCGGCGGTGCGCTGCTAAAGGGTCTTGATGAGCGTCTGCGCAAAGAAACTGGCATGCCAATTCACGTGGCCGAGCGTCCACTTGATGCCGTTGCTGAAGGTTCCGGAAAGTGCATCGAAGAGTTTGAGGCCCTAGAAAAGGTCTTAATCTCCGAGCCACGTCGATAGGAAACTCTAAATGCGTAACGGCGGCGAGAACCGCGGTCGTCTGCTCTTAGTAATTCTGATCGTATCTTCGCTTTTTCTAATCACTTTAGATTTGCGCGGCGTAAATGTCATCGATGGAATCCGAAGCGGAACCCATACCGCGCTATCGCCATTTCAACGTGCTGGCAAAGTAGTAATTTCACCAATTAAAAATTTCGTAAGTGACATTACGCATCTAGGCCGTACCAGAAATCAGATCGAAGATCTGCGCAAACAGAATCAGAAACTTCGCGAAAGATTGATATCACGCAAGAATCAAGATGGCGAAATTGAGCAACTCAAGTCAATTCTAGATTTAGCCGGAACTGCTCGTTTTAAAATAGTAAGCGCCAAAGTTATTTCGCAAGGTTCTAGTTTGGCGTTTACTCGCACAATCACAATTGATGCCGGTAGCGGTAACGGAATCAAGAAAAACATGACCGTTATTTCAGGAAACGGGCTAGTTGGAGTTGTTAAAGAAGTTTTCGCCAATTCTGCAATAGTTATGTTGGCAACTGATCCAGCTTTCAAAGTTGGTGTAAGAATTGCCGGAACTCAACAAATCGGAATTTTATCTGGCTTGGGCTCAAGTGCGGCGAATTTACAACTTTTAGATAACCAAACAACTATAAAAGTTGGCGATGTATTACTTGCTCGCGGAAGCATAAATGGCCGCCCATTTGTCCCAGGTGTGCCAGTTGGTCGAGTTACCTCAGTTTCTAATGCCGCAGGCGCAGTTACTCAAAGTGCCACAGTTCGATATTTTGCAAACTTTGGTGCACTGGGAGTTGTTTCAGTTGTAATTAAAGCTCCCAATGCGGATCCTCGCGATGCGCTTGTTCCCGCTGCGCCAGTGCCAACACCAGTGCCAACGGTTACGGTTTTTGTGACTCCAACCCCATCTCCGTCTGCGTCTAGTAACTAACGTATGTTCTTAAAAAGATTCGGGTTAACAGGAGTAATTTTTCTACTCTTTTTTGTAATTCAAGAAGCTGTAGTTAATCAATTAACTTTGCCAGCTGGCGGTTTCTCTATTTTCTTAATTCTGACTTTAGTTTGGGCAGCGCTTAGTGCGCCTGAAGTTGCCGCGGCAGTTGGTTTTGGGGCAGGAATTTTGCTTGATCTATCGCCTAGCACCAACGGACCAGTTGGGCACTGGACTCTGATTTTGGTTCTAATTGGTTACGCAATTGCCTTCTTCTCATATGGCGATGAAAATATGCGCGGAAATCCTTTGAGCTTAATTTTTATGGTTACCGTCGCACAGCTGATTGCGTTGGTTGCGTATCTTGGTTCCGGTTTTTTACTTGGCCTAGCAGGCACAAGTTTCTCTCAAACCCTAACCACATTAATTGGAAGTTCTATCTGGACAATGGTGATCACTCCGCTCGCATTGCCTGCTATTGCCTGGTTACATGATTTAGCTTTTGATAGCCGGATGCGCATATGAACCAACGCACTCGACTAAGCATGGTTGTAATTCAAATCCTGATAGTTTCGCTGCTCATGGCACTTTTTGGCAGACTCTTTTATTTGCAAGTCGCTGCCGGCCCTAAATATCGTGATGCAGCACTAAGCATTCAAAGCCGAGACACTATTTATCCGGCCACCCGCGGTTTGATTGTTGACTCATCGGGAGTGCCATTAGCGCTTAACCGCACTGGTTTAGCAGTGACAATCGATCGATTGGCATTAGATAAACAGCCTGACAAAGGCATAACAGTTTTGAAAAAGTTAGCACGCTTGCTAAAACTGAAGTACAGCGATGTATATCGAAAGACTCGACTTTGCGGTGAACTAAAAGTGGGTAATCGTGCTGGGTGCTGGACAGGTACTAGATATCAACCTATTCCGCTGACTAAAGAAGCTGTAGCTGATGTTGCGCTTCAGGTTGTCGAACGCCCAGAAGAATTTCCGGGGGTAGATGCAACACCAATTGCAATTCGAAATTATCCCGGAATAGTCGGGGTAAACGCAGCACATGTTTTGGGCTACGTGGGTCCACTTACAGATTCTGATCTAGCCGGTCTAAACGGTAAAACTTATTATCGCAGCGAATCAATTGGTAAGAGTGGTCTGGAAATTCAATACGACTCTTTCTTGCGTGGTATCCCAGGTATTCGCACAGTAATTGTTGATCGCAAAGAGGCCATCACGAGCGAAGGTCAAAATACCAACTCAGTTCCTGGCGATCACTTAGTAACGAGCCTCGATGTGCGGGTTCAAGCTGCTGCAGAGAAAGCATTGGCAGATGCTGTTGCAAGATCGCGCGCAAATGGATACCGAGCTGACTCAGGTGCAGCCGTTGTCATGGATGTTAAAACAGGACGAATAATTGCAATGGCCTCTTATCCAACATATGACCCAAATATGTGGGAGAAAGGTTTAACTGTTAAGCAGGCAAATGCGATGTTTAGCGAAGCAAATGGAGTTCCCGCACTTTCTCGACCAATTCAAGGCCGGTTTGCTCCTGCTTCTACTTTCAAAGCAGTTTCCATTATCGCCGCAGCGAATGCTGGTTATGATCTAAATGCTTCATATAGCTGTCCTTCGGATGTACAAGTCGGAACTAGAAAGTTCCGCAACTTCGAGAGCAAAGCCCAAGGAACCTCATCGCTAAAAAAGTTATTAGCTATCTCATGTGACACGGTCTGGTATCGGATCTCATTTGATGAGTGGCTTCGAGATGGCGGGTTATCGCCAATAAAGAACCCTAATGATTACTTCTTTAATGCCGCCGCCGGGTTCCAAATTGATAAAAAAACTGGCATCGATCTACCTTCTGAGTCAGCCGGGCGCTTACCTAATCGCGAATGGAAGCAAAATTGGTATGACGTGAATAAAGATTATTACTGCAATTATCGAAAAGAAGCACCTAAATCTCAGCAGACGCAATTTCTTTTATTGCTTGCAAAAGAGAATTGTCTTGATGGAAATAAAGTTAGAGCTGGTGATGCGGTTAACTTCTCGATTGGCCAAGGCGATACTTTAGTGACCCCTTTAAAACTAACTCAGATGTACGCCGCAATTGCTAATGGCGGAACTTTATGGCAGCCGACAATTGGGCGTGCGATAGTAAAAACAAATGGCACGGTTATTAAGACAATTGAGCCAGTTAAAGTTGGCGAAATTACCGCAACCCCTAAAACAATAAAATTCTTACAGGGTGCGCTAAGAGAAGTAATTGTTAGCGGAACTGCAGCTGGTTCTTTTTCGGGATTACCAGTTGAGGTCAGTGGCAAAACAGGTACCGCTGAAGTTTTTGGACGCAACCCAAATGGTTCTAGAAAAGATGACACCTCTTGGTTTGCCTCTTTCGCACCATCTAATAAACCACAATACGCAGTAGTCATGATGGTCAGCCAAGGTGGATTTGGTGCATCTAGCTCTGGTGTTGGAGTCCGCAAGATTTATGAGGCAATCTTTGGTGTAGTTAACAGAAAGATTGTTCCTGAAAATGCACTCTTCCCAGATGGGTTACCAACTACTTTGCCTAAGATTTCACCTGCTACCAAAGTTAAAACGATCGGAGCTAAGAAATGACTTTAGTTACTCCTCGTTTTAATTACGATAAGAAGCGCTCATTTTTCCGTGGCTTTGATCCAATTTTAACGGCAACTGTTGCCGCACTGTTATTCATCGGTACCTTGTTAGTTTATGCAGCCACTCGAGATTGGTATGCATCAAATGGTTTAGATCCTGAGTATTACTTAAAACGACATGTAATTAATATTGCAATTGGTGTTGCGCTTGCTTGGGGTACGACCCTGATTGATTACCGATTGCTTCGCGCATACACACCAATTGTTTGGGTTTTGGGCGTCATTGGTCTGGGCTTTGTTTTGATCCCTGGTTTAGGTTCTGAAGTAAATGGCGCGCAAGCCTGGATTGCACTTCCTGGTGGCTTTCAAATTCAGCCAGCCGAATTAGCAAAGATTTCAATTATTGTCGGTATGTCCATGATTCTCTCTGAACGTAGCCACGATAGCGATATTCCAAGTAATCAGAACGTAGTTCAATCCTTAGTTGTTGCAGCTCTGCCAGTTTTATTAATTTTGCTTCAACCGGATATGGGAACAGTATTTATTATTAGTTGTTCAGTTTTAACAATAATTGCGGCATCTGGCGCATCTGGTAGGTGGGTAGTCGCACTTATTTTGATTGCGGTAATTGGTGTTTTCGGGGCCGTTCAATCTGGCGTGATTGATCAGTATCAAGTTAAGCGATTGCAATCTTTCGTAAATCCAAATGCCGATACTCAAGGCAGCGGTTATCAATTGCGCCAGGCGCGCATCACGGTTGGTTCTGGCGGCTTAATCGGAACTGGCTTATTCAAAGGGCCACAAACGAATGGCCGTTTTGTTCCAGAACAACAAACCGACTTTATTTTTACAGTAGCTGGCGAAGAACTCGGATTCCTTGGCTGTGCCACAATAATTTTGCTTTACCTAACTTTATTGATGAGAGCATTTGGCATTGCGCGCCGGGCAACCGACCCTTATGGGCGGTTGGTTTGCACCGGGGTAGTGGCTTGGTTTGCATTCCAAGCCTTTGAAAATATCGGCATGACTTTAGGTCTAATGCCTATGACCGGAGTTCCGCTGCCCTTTATGTCATATGGCGGATCGAGTATGTTCGCGACCTTGATTGGCTTTGGCCTGTTGCAGAACGTGCACGCTCGTCAGCGCGGCTAATTCACGCTTAATTTGGATTTCGCGCCTCATCTGTCATACTTAGCGCAACAGTTCGGCGCGCACCCGCGATCATGTATCGCGAAAAAGAGTGTTTAGCGCGAACTACCAAAGATTTGCTTAAAGGTTTTAACGAATACGCACCCGCGTAATGAATTTGATTTTTAAGCCAGACCCGCACAAACCAGTGCATTTAGGATTTGAAAAATGGCAATTGCGCCAAAAAACCCGCGTAAGCGCGCGGCAAAAAAGACTCCCAAAGTTAAGGGCGAAGTAGCCCCTGCTGCGGCGGTCGAATCGCCAAGCATAGAAGCAACAATCGTAGAAGTAACAAGCGTTGAAGTAGCTGAGAAGAAGAGCAAGCCGGCTAAAAAAGCTGCCGCTGTTCCAGTGGCAATCTTTCAAGCGGCCCCTATTGCCGAGAAAAACATTGCTGAGAAAAACATTGCTGAGAAGGCTCCTGCGAAAAAGGCGCCGGCTAAGAAATCAGCACCCGCCAAAGTTGCCAAGAGCGAAGACCCAGTAGCTGAAAGCGATGCCAAGGGTGAATCTGAGTCAGATAACGAAGATGGCCCACGTGGTCGCCGACGTCGTCGTGGTGGTCGGGGTCGTCGTAAGCCAGGTTCAGTAAATACTGATGAGAATTCAAGCACTGATGAAAATTCTGAAGGTAGCGAAACCGAAGACGATGGCACTGGCACTCACCGCCGTCGTCGCCGCCGCCGTGCAACCGGAGATGGCGTAGTTCCAGGTGAAGTTGTTGAAGAAGATGGCGTAGTAACTGTCGTAAAGGTACGCGAAACAAAAGAGCGCCCTACTCGCAATGATCCAAAACGTAATCGTCGCGATCGCAATGATCGCCCAAGTTCACGTGGTGATCGCGAATATCGTTCGGACTATCGCGAGCCATATCGTCGCCGCGGCACCATCATCACCGATACTGATTTATTAGCTCGTCGCGAGAATGTTGACCGCGAAATGTTAGTTCGCCAAATTGCTGATCGCACCCAGATCGCAGTTATCGAAGATAACGTCATGGTCGAGCACTATGTAAATCGCAATACCAATCTTTCATATGTTGGCAATATCTATCTTGGTCGCGTACAAAACGTATTGCCGGGCATGGAAGCTGCTTTCGTAGATATTGGAAAAGGCCGTAACGCAGTTCTCTATGCAGGTGAAGTGAATTGGGATTCAGCTGGAATTTCTGAATCAGAGCCGCGCAAAATTGAAACTGTTTTAAAATCTGGCCAACCAGTATTAGTTCAAGTTACCAAAGATCCAATTGGTCAAAAAGGCGCGCGTCTAACTAGCCAAATATCTTTACCTGGTCGCTACGTAGTTTATGTTCCAGGTGGCGGTATGAGCGGTATTTCAAAGCGCTTACCTGAGCCAGAACGCAATCGCTTAAAGGCGATCCTAAAGAATTTGATTCCGGAAACTGCGGGCGTAATTGTTCGTACAGCAGCCGAAGGTGTTTCTGAAGAAGATCTAACTAATGATGTCGCCCGTTTGAAAGCACAATGGGAAGATATTTATCAGAAGTCGATTAATCCAAACTTCCATGCACCTGCTTTGATTTATTCAGAGCCAGATCTAGCTGTTCGCGTTATTCGCGATATCTTCAATGAAGATTTCCGCAAGTTAACAGTGCAGGGCAGTGGGGCATGGGATGAAATCAACAACTACCTTGGCTTCATCGCTCCTGAATTAGTTTCCAAACTTGAAAAGTACACTGGCGTCGGCGATCTATTCGCAGACTTCCGAGTTGAAGAACAATTAGCTAAAGCATTTGATCGTAAAGTTTATTTACCTTCAGGTGGTTCGCTTGTTATTGATCGCACCGAAGCGATGATCGTGATCGACGTTAACACCGGTAAATTCATTGGTAAGGGTGGTTCGCTAGAAGAAACCGTTACTAAGAACAACCTTGAAGCAGCTGAAGAAATTGCACGTCAACTTCGCTTGCGTGACTTAGGTGGCATCATTGTTATCGACTTCATCGATATGGTTCTCGAATCAAACCGCGAACAAGTTCTGCGTCGTCTCGTTGAATGCTTAGGCCGCGATCGCACTAAGCACCAAGTTGCTGAAGTAACCTCTCTCGGTTTAGTGCAGATGACTCGCAAGCGCGTTGGCCAGGGCTTGATCGAAGCATTCTCAACAACTTGCGATAGTTGCGCCGGTCGCGGAATACATATTCATATGGAGCCAATCAAAATTAAGGCAACGCCAGTTCCGGTTGCTAAAGAGGCAGAAGCCGAGCCAAGCAATGAGCTAGATACGGCCCCAGATGTTGAAGCCGTTGAAGATCAGCAACCTATGGCTGCCGAGCCTGCCCAGTCAGGACCTCGTAAGAAGCGTCGCCGGGCCTCAAGTTCGGGGATTATTACCCCCGGAAGCAGCCAGAGCGAGTAATTCCTCAGTTTGACCCAGGGTGCGGGCAATCCGTATCCTTAACCCCTGCTCGCGCCCATCGGGTGCGCTGCCTAATTTAGAACTGGAGCTCCACTGTGTATGCAATCGTGAAGGCTGGCGGCCGCCAAGAGAAAGT
>CAEZUS010000014.1_pt1 | contig 10185 bp, 7 predicted proteins | sample 7264541 | NCBI WGS metagenome assembly CAEZUS01 (sample SAMEA6813836, study PRJEB35770) | freshwater metagenome | biome: Freshwater; feature: Freshwater reservoir; material: water | place: Czech Republic | collected 2016-04-20 | depth 0.5m m | reverse complement strand
GAAGACTTCACTATTCCAGGCGCCCTCTGTGACTTTAATCAAGTCGACTATACGATTTGGATCTAACAACTGTTTTAGCGCCTCGGCGCCGCTAATCTTCAAATTTATCTTATGCGTACCCGGCGGAACTGACATTCCTTTTGGATTGGCAACTACAGCTCGGAAAAAACTCTCGGATGATGCAACGACTCCGGCTTTCTCGAGAATTCGCCCGATTTCTGCACCAAAAGCACCAGTTGCAATAGAGATTGGAACCGTTCTTTCTTCGGCAGAAATTACGCGTTCTGGATAATTTGCATATCCCGCCGTCATCGAGTTAATTTCGCGAAGTCCGAAAGTTAAAGCCATAATGAAAACACCTGCAATGCTTAAATTCCTTAAAGCAGGTCGATTAAACATACTTGGCTCGATCTAGCGCGATGCCCTGTTCGAGAATTGCAACAGCAGCAGCCATATCTATTTTGCTACGAGCATCTTTGGCGTTCACTCCACTTTGTCTCATGGCGCTTGCAGCTGAAACTGTAGATAACCGTTCGTCAACCATGGTCACCTGAACATTGAATTCGAAACCTAACTTCTCGGCGAAGACTTTCGCCTTTTGCGCAGAAGCACTACTTTCGCCAGAAAGGTTCAGTGGATCTCCAACATAAAAAGCCACAGGTTCGTGTTCGGCAACTAACTCAGCGATCTGGGTAAAGAGTTTTGGGTCTCCGCTGGAAAGTGTGGTCAAAGGTGATGCCAAGATTGAATCCGGGTCAGAAATTGCGACACCGATTCGCACATCACCATAATCAAAAGCGATCCGGCGACCTCGTTGCATTTGCTTTATAGCGCTGCCACTGCAGCTGTTATCGCGGCTAAAGCTTCGCCAGCTTTGCTGGCGTCGGTGCCGCCACCTTGAGCGAAATCATCTTTACCGCCTCCGCCGCCACCAAGAACTGCTGATCCAAGTTTGACCAATGATCCTGACTTGGCACCAAGTGCGCGTGCAGAATCAGATGCAGCAACGACTAGAACTGATTTCCCACCAGCTGAACTAATCAACGCAATCACACTTGTCGCAAAACGGTTTCGCAGGTCTAAGGCAATTGTCCGCAAGTCATCGCCAGAAATACCATCGGAAAGCACTGCCGTAATCAGATCTATCTGTCCAGTTTTTGTAACTGATTCCGCTAATGCAGAAACAGCGCCTAGCGCTTGGGCAGAACGAACCGAAGCTAATTCTTTTTCAATTTCTTTAATTTTTTCTAATAAGTCATTGATTCGCTCAGGCAATTCATCAACCCGCGCACCCTTAATGATCTGAGTCAATGAATTGAGTAGCAGGTGCTCACGTGCCAAGAACTTATAGGCATCGACGCCAACTAGCGCTTCTACTCTTCGTACACCAGCGCCGATGGAAGATTCGCTGAGCAGTTTGACTACTCCTAATTGACCCGAGCGCGATACGTGGGTGCCGCCGCATAATTCACGCGCCCAGTCACCAACGCTTACTACACGAACCGTGTCACCATATTTCTCGCCAAAAAGAGCCATGGCGCCAATAGCTTTTGCTTCGGCTTGAGACATGCTTTGAGCAGTTACTTCAAGGTTATCTAGTAATAAAGTGTTTACGCGTGATTCAACTTCATCTAACACTGCATCTGAAACTGCGCCGGTTGCCGGGAAATCGAAACGAAAACGACCAGGTGAATTTTCAGAACCAGCCTGCGTAGCAGTTTCACCCAGAACTTCGCGGAAAGCTTTATGAACCATATGTGTAGCAGTATGCGCACGAGAAATTGCATCACGTCGCTCTTGATCAATAGTTGCCAATGCGCTTTCGCCAACTTTAACTTCACCGCTTAACACTCGTCCGCGGTGAACTGATAGCCCGTTAACAGGAGCTTGTACATCATCAATTTCAATGATGGCCCCGTTCGCTAACTTGATAATTCCGGCATCAGCTAATTGCCCGCCGCCTTCTGCATAAAACGGGGTTCGATCTAGAATAACTTCGACTTCATCGCCGCTAGATGCACTTTTTGCTATAACACCATCTATTAATAAACCGTTTATTTTGCCTTCGGCTTCAGTGTGGCTATAGCCAAGAAATGTTGAAAGTCCAGAACCATCGGCGATCTGTTTGTATTGAGATAGATCGGTGTGGCCTGATTTCTTGGCACGCGCATCAGCCTTAGCTCGATCTTTCTGCTCCTTCATCAATCGCTGGAAACCCTCAGAATCAATCTGAAGTCCAACTTCTTGAGCCATTTCAAGGGTCAAGTCGTATGGGAAGCCGTACGTATCATGAAGTTTAAAGACTTCTTCGCCGCCTAGCGTTGAAATCTTTTTTGACTTCAATTCAGATGCAGCAAGATCAAAAATCTGGGTGCCACTTTTTAGCGTCTGTAAGAAACTTTCTTCTTCGGCGATCGAAACTGCCAGGATGCGGTCTTGTGTTGCTACTAATTCTGGATACTGCGGACCCATGGCCCCGATCGCAGCTTTTGTTAACTCAGCGATCACTGGATCATGCGAGCCAAGTAAACGCATATTTCGAATTGTGCGGCGCATCATTCGACGCAAAACATAACCGCGACCTTCGTTGCCGGGAGTCACTCCATCACCGATTAGCATGGCAGAGGTTCGAGCATGATCTGCAATAACGCGTAATGAAATATCCGACTTTTCTGACTTGCCATAACTGATACCAGTTAATGAACTAGCCATATTGAGAATCTGCATTGTGGTATCAATTTCATAAATATTCTCAACACCTTGCAAAAGTGCAGCAGTGCGTTCGAGACCTAAGCCAGTGTCAATACTTTTTGCGGGCAACTCGCCCAAAATTGGATAATCATCTTTGCTTGTGCCTGCCCCACGTTCATTTTGCATGAACACTAAATTCCAAATTTCTAGATATCGATTTTCATCTGCAATTGGGCCACCTTCAGCTCCGTAGGCAGGGCCGCGATCGTAATAAATTTCAGAACAGGGACCACATGGACCCGGAACTCCCATGGACCAGAAATTATCAGCCATTCCTCTACGTTGGATTCGTTCCTTTGGGACGCCCATCTTATGATGCCAAATATCGGCAGCTTCATCATCGTTATGAAAAACAGTCACCCATAATTTATCTTCTGGGAAACCGTATCCACCTTGCGCAATTGGCTTAGTTAATAGTTCCCACGCTAGCGCGATTGCACCCTCCTTGAAGTAATCTCCGAAGGAAAAGTTTCCACACATTTGGAAGAAAGATGCATGTCGTGTTGTTTTTCCGACCTCATCAATATCTAAAGTACGAACGCATTTTTGAACAGATGTAGCACGAACATATGGTGGGGTTACTTCGCCCAAGAAGAATGGCTTAAACGGCACCATTCCGGCGTTAACCAAAAGTAAATTGGGATCATCAGCAATCAGTGAAGCTGACGGAACAACTGTGTGCTTTAAGCCTTGAGCATTCTCAGATTCGAAAAAGCGCAGCCAGCGTGAACGTATCTCGGCGGATTCCAATTGCTCTGATCACTCTGCCTTTGTCTTCTTAGTTTTACGCTTCTTTGATGCCCCAGCTGCGCTCATCAGAGCGCCCGCAATCTTTAGGGCTGGGCCACCTTTATCTACAAAATTAGAGGTAGCTTCAGATGCCTTAGTTGACATGTTTTCGACATTTTTTGTGATCTTATTGAAGCTCTCAAGAGGCCCATTAACTAAAGTCACGGTTTGAGTAACTTCATCTAGCAGTGGAACAGTCTCGTCAGTTATTGATTTCAGCGAGACTTTAGCTTCATCGATTAAGCGACCAAATCGAATAACGGCATAAGCGATTGCAACCGCGATCGCAAAAAGCGAGACAGCGCAAATAATTAGGGCAATTCCACCAGCGCTCATGCCGACTCCTTCTTTAGTTGATATCGAAATACTACCGCTTGATGTGCAAACTACTTCTTTTCAGCACCCTCTGGTACCCAGTCAATCGCGGCTTCCTTGCGTTGGGCAGGAGTAATTGGGGTTGGCGCGCCAGTAAGCGGATCTCCACCTGAAGCCGTTTTAGGAAAAGCAATAACTTCGCGAATCGAATCTGAACCGCTCAACAAAGCGCAAACTCGATCCAGGCCAAGGGCAATTCCGCCATGTGGAGGTGGTCCGTAATTAAACGCATCAAGCAAGAAGCCGAACTTACTGTTTGCTTCTTCATCGGTAAGACCAATTACCTCAAATACTTGCTTCTGAATATTGCGATCATGGATACGAATTGATCCACCACCTAATTCAGTTCCGTTTAAAACAATGTCATATGCATATGCCAAAGCGCTAGCAGGATCATCCTTAAAGGTCGCAGCGAATTCTGGTTTTGGACCAGTAAATGGATGATGCACAGCTGTCCATCCGCCACCATCTGTTGGCTCGAACATTGGCGCATCGACTACCCATAAGAATTCCCATGCGCCCTCGTTGATTAAATTGCAACGCTTACCGATCTCATTGCGGACAGCACCCAATAAATTCTGTGACGCAACACGATCACCAGCGGCAAAGAAAATTGCATCGCCATTTTTGGCTCCGGCTGCAGCAACAATGCCAGCGAGTTCTTTCTCTGACAGATTTTTGGCAACTGGGCCACCTAGCGTGCCATCGGCATTGACCAAAATATAAGCCAGGCCTTTCGCCCCGCGTGCTTTTGCCCAATCCTGCCAAGCGTCTAATTCGCGACGCGGTGAATCAGCACCACCTGGCATCACAACTGCGCCGACATAGGGAGCCTGGAAAACTCTAAATGGTGTTTCGCTAAAGAACGCTGTGAGCTCAACTAATTTTTGACCGAAACGTAAGTCTGGTTTATCTGATCCGTAATCAGCCATTGCATCTGCGTATGTCATTCGCTTTAATGGCAATGGAATTTCATAATTAACGGTTTCGCGCCAAACAGTTGAAACGATCTTTTCGCCGATAGCCAAAATATCTTCTTGATCAATAAACGACATCTCAATATCAAGTTGAGTAAATTCTGGTTGACGATCTGCGCGGAAATCTTCATCCCGGAAACAACGCGCGATTTGGTAGTACTTCTCCATACCAGCGACCATTAATAGTTGTTTGAAAAGCTGTGGTGACTGAGGCAACGCGTACCAAGAACCAGGTTGCAAGCGAACTGGTACTAGGAAATCACGCGCACCTTCTGGAGTTGAACGAGTCAAATACGGTGTTTCAATATCTAAGAACTCTTCGGAATCCATGACACGACGAATTGCTGCTGTAACTTTAGAGCGCATCCGCAGATTGGCCGCTGGTTTTTCTCGGCGCAAATCTAAGTAGCGATACTTCAATCGAACTTCCTCGGAGATATTGGCTTCATCGCCGGAATCAACTGGAAACGGCAGAGCTGCGGCTTCACTCAGGACGATAACTTCATCGGCCATAATTTCGATTTCGCCAGTTGCGACGTTGGTGTTTTCATTTCCGGCAGGGCGCTGCGAAACAACACCAGTAATTTTCAAGCACCACTCGGCTCGCAACATGTTCGCGATTGCTTCATCGCGAATTACCACTTGCACCCAACCCGTAGCATCACGGAAATCAATAAAAGCCACACCACCATGATCGCGACGGCGCGCAACCCAACCAGCCAGAGTGACGGTTTCGCCAACTTGGCTCTTGCCGATGGTGCCTGCCCCGTGTGTACGGATCAATTTTGCTACCTAACTTTCTAATAAAGTCTTGCTTTGTACCGAAAAGGCCTGCCCCTACTTCAAGGCGCTGGCTAAGGAGTCGAGTCTAACCGAGTTCGCATGCCCGCTGCTCATATCTTTAACTTCAACTACCCCGCTAGTCACTTCTTCATCGCCTATAACTATCGAAAATTTGGCCCCACTCTTATCTGCCGATTTCATGGCAGTTTTAAGTGCTCGGTCACCAAAAGCTAACTCAACTTTAAAGCCTGCACTGCGTAATTCGGCCGCATACTTAAGGGCTATGGACTTAGCTGCCTCGCCCATTGGAATAATAAAAAGATCGCTGGCAAAAGAAATCGGAATCTGCAGCTCTTCAGCTTCTACCGCTAACAGCGCACGATCTAGGCCAATGCCAAAACCAATACCAGTTATATCTTGTCCACCAATCTCGCTCATTAATCCGTCATATCGGCCGCCGCCGCCGATTCCTGATTGTGCGCCTAGCAACTCATGTACAAACTCGAAAGTTGTACCGGTGTAGTAGTCCAGACCACGAACCATTCTTGGATTGATCTCAAATTTGATATCCATTGCAGTTAAATGGCGCTGCACTTCGGCAAAATTAGTTTTTGCTTCTGGTGATAAGTAATCCAGCAGGATTGGTGCGCTGGACATTAAGGCACGAACTTCATCGCGTTTATCATCAAATAACCGTAATGGGTTTAACTTGGCACGCTCTTTAGTTTCCTCATCTAAATCAAGACCCGAAATAAATTTCACTAGATCGATTCGATGCGCTGCCCGAGAAGTGGCATCACCAAGAGAAGTCATTTCTAGCCGATATTTAGTTAATCCTAATTTCTTAAAACCAGCGTCGGCAATTGCGATTACTTCAGCATCGAGAGCTGCATCATGGGTTCCGATCGCCTCAATACCGATTGAATAAAATTGGCGATAGCGACCCTTTTGCGGACGTTCAGCGCGAAAAAATGGGCCGCAGTAATAAACCTTGGCTGGTAATGAACCACGATCGAGTCCATGTTCAGCAATCGCGCGAAGCGCCCCAACGGTTCCTTCAGGGCGCAAAGTAATTGAGCGACCACCGCGATCTTCAAAGGTATACATTTCCTTAGAAACTACATCTGTCGATGCACCAATTCGTGAAAACAGTTCGGTGTCTTCAAAAATCGGAAGCTCGAGCAATTGGTATCCAGCGCTACTTATTGTTGACTCTAAAGTTGAGCGAACCCAAGCGAAGTGATTGCTGCGTGGCGGAACATATTCGCTAACGCCTTTCGGTGCTTGAAACTTCATACTCGGCTCGCCCTCGCTGCTTCAATTAAATACGGATTCGTTTTTCTTTCTATGCCAATTGTAGTTTCTTGGTAGTGGCCCGGGAGCACTCTTATTTCATCGTTAAGCGGAAGAATTTTTTTAACCAATGTTTTCTGCATATCGGTATTCGAGCCAGTAGGCAGATCAGTTCGACCAATAGAACCGGCAAAAAGAACATCGCCACTAATTAGCGTTTGATCGTCAACTAGAAACATCAAAGATCCACGGGTATGGCCTGGACTATGGATTGCCTTTATCTTTAAGCCAACTAACTCGAATTCTTCGCCACTTTTTAACTCTTTTACCTCACGAGGTTCCGTGAAATTCATGCCAGCTAAAGTTGACCCAAATTCGGAGCTTACGGCCGCTGCTGGATTAAGCAGCAAATTACGATCTTCACTATGGATATAAGCCGGAATTCCATAACCATCACAGATTGGCACAACCGAAAAAGTGTGATCAAGGTGCCCATGAGTTAAGAGGGTGGCAACAGGTTTTAAGCGATGTTTAGCCAGTAAATCGGCAAGTTCAAGTGATACATCGGGCATACCTGGGTCAATCACGATGCACTCATTACCTTCGCCAGTAGCTAGCACCCAACAATTTGTGGCATACATTTGAGCGGCAAAGCCTGCTACGAGCATTTTGCTGCCACCTCTCCACGCTCAATTCTTAGGGGTGAGCAGTTGCCCATTGGAAATACCCTAGGCGGACAGGGTACCTTTACCTTTCCAACCAACGGCGAAGCGCAGCAATGATTTCTCTCATTTTTGTGTAATGCCACCCCAAGCACTAACTATCAATCGCCAACCCAATAGCGAAGGCTCGAATGAGATGAACTCACGGGCTACCGCGCTGAAAGGAACCACCATGACCGAGAATTCAATTAATCCCACCCAATCCCCCGCAGTTGTATCTGCTGCTGCCGCACTTATTGGGGACCCGGCTCGATTCGGTCGCGTTGGCGAAGATGGAACTGTTTATGTAATAACCCCTGAAGGTGATAAGCCAGTTGGTTCATACCCTGGCAAAAGTAATGAAGAAGCTCTTGCTTATTTCGTCCGCAAATTCGAAGCAATCGCTTCAGAGGTTGCACTTTTATCAGCTCGAATTAAATCTGGCGCGATGGTGCCAGGTGATGCAACTACAGCTGTTATCAAATTGCGCGAACAAGTACGCGAACTAAATGGCGTCGGAGATCTCGCGGCTCTAGCAGTAGCTGTCGAACAGTTATCTCCTCTAATTGAAGATCACCGCGGCGCTTACGAAGCCAAGAAAGCGGCCGAAGAAAGTGCAAAAGCTGAACGCCTGGCTCAAGTATTAATTGAAAAGGAAAAGATTGTTGCAGAAGCGGAATCCCTAGCTGAGTCAACTAGTTGGAAAGTAACTGGTGATCGACTCAAAGCGCTTCTCGATGAGTGGAAATCAGCTCCTAGACTTGATAAGAAAACCGATACCGATCTTTGGAAGAGATTTTCATCTTCTCGAAATAAATTCGATAAGCGTCGCCGTACGCACTTTGCTGCTCTAGAAGAAGTTACATCTGTAGTTTCTGAAGCTAAGAAGAAATTAGTTGCCGAAGCCGAATCTCTTGCAACATCAACGGATTGGGTAGCAACAGCACGTCGTTTCAAAGCCTTGATGGACGCCTGGAAAGCAGCTGGACGCGGCAAGATGAGCGATGACACCAAACTTTGGGCTCGCTTCAAAGCTGCACAAGATACATTCTTCGTGGCTAAGAACGCTGATCTAGAAAAGCGCGAAGTAACTATGAGCGCGAACCTAGAAAAGCGAAATGCGATTATTCTCGAGATTGAAAAACTCTTGCCAATTACTGACTTGGCCGAGCAAAAGAAAGCATTGCGCGAATTGCAGAATCAATGGAGCAAGATTGGCATGACTGCCCGCGATAAGCGCGCCGCACTTGATGCTCGTCTTGAAGTTGTTGAAGCGGCCTACAAGGAAGCAGAGGCCACAATTTGGCGTAAAAGCGATCCGGCCGCGAAAGCTCGCGCAGCTGATGTTGTTCGCCAACTTTCTGAAGCGATTGAAAATTACGAAAAAGTTGCAGCAAAATCTGCCGCTGCCGGAAATACCAAGAAGGCACAAGAAGCCTCAGATTCTGCGGCTGCTCGCAGAGTTTGGTTAGCTGAAGCAGAGAAGAATCTAGCCGAGTTCAATTAATTATTGAAGGTGCGATAAACATCGTAAACACCTTCAATATTTCGAACTGCACTTAGAACTGCATCAAGATGCGTTGCATCGGCCATTTCAAAAGTAAATCTTGAAATCGCTGTGCGATCTTTTGAGGTACTAACTGCTGCACTCAGAATATTTACATGTTGTTCAGATAAGGTGCGAGTCACATCAGCTAAAAGTCGAGATCGATCAAGCGCCTCTACTTGGATATTTACCAGGAACACACTTGCTGCCCCAGCTAACCACTTAACTTCTACGACGCGCTCACCTTGATTACTTTTTAAGTCAGCTGCATTTATGCAATCGCCACGATGAACCGAAACGCCATTTCCTTTGGTAATAAAGCCCATGATCTCATCGCCCGGGACTGGAGTGCAGCAGCGTGCCAACTTAACGTAAACATCGCCTATGCCTGCTACTTCAATAGAACTACTTGAGCGTCTAGTGGTCTGCACCCCTGTTGGAAAAGTTGCAACAGTTGGTTCGGGATGAGAATCTTCTTGACCCATCGAAGCAATCAGTTTTTCGATAATAGATGCGGATGAAACATGCCCATCGCCCACGGCGCTATAGAGCGCAGAAATATCTGGATATCGAAGTTCATGCGAGAGTTCGAGCAATGCGTGACCAGCAAAAATCTTTTGAAGCGGTAAGCCCGCCTTTCTCATTTGACGAGCAATAGATTCACGACCCGCTTCAACAGCCTCTTCACGACGTTCCTTGCTAAACCAGGCCTTTATTTTTGATCTAGCTCGCGGGCTCTTTACGAAATTTAGCCAGTCGCGACTTGGTGCTGCATGTTCACCTTTATTTAAAACGACTTCTACAACATCACCGTTATTTAACTTTGACTCTAGTGGCACTAACCGCCCATTAACTTTTGCTCCCGCGCAACGGTTTCCGACATCAGTATGCACTGAATACGCGAAGTCCACTGGAGTCGAACCACCAGGCAGTGCAATAACACTGCCCTTCGGAGTGAAAACAAATACCT
>CAEZUS010000013.1_pt1 | contig 10217 bp, 8 predicted proteins | sample 7264541 | NCBI WGS metagenome assembly CAEZUS01 (sample SAMEA6813836, study PRJEB35770) | freshwater metagenome | biome: Freshwater; feature: Freshwater reservoir; material: water | place: Czech Republic | collected 2016-04-20 | depth 0.5m m | reverse complement strand
GGTGACTACTCTCACTAGATGCTGGTATGATTGGCCCCTAACGAAGGGCACCCCATGTCATTTAAAGTAGGCGAAACTGTTGTTTACCCTCATCACGGCGCAGCGCTAATCGAGGCAATTGAAACTCGAGTGATAAAGGGCGAAGAAAAAACCTACTTAGTTTTAAAGGTGGCCCAAGGAGATTTAACTGTACGAGTTCCAGCTGAAAATGTTGATCTCGTAGGTGTGCGCGACGTTGTAGATAGCGCCGGGCTTGATCGAGTATTTAGCGTTCTACGTCAGCCATATACCGAAGAGCCAACAAACTGGTCTCGTCGCTACAAGGCTAATCTCGAAAAGCTAGCCTCAGGCGATGTTATTAAAGTGGCTGAAGTTGTTCGCGATCTTTACCGTCGCGATCTAGATCGCGGCCTATCTGCAGGCGAGAAGCGCATGCTTTCAAAGGCAAAGCAGATTCTAGTTTCTGAACTTGCCCTTGCTGAGCGCACAGATGAAGAAAAAGCATCAGTCATTCTTGACGAGGTCTTAGCTTCTTAATTTAAGCTCGCATTCGATCGGAGCCTTATGTCTGGCCATGTTGTAGCAATTATTGCTGCTGCCGGATCCGGTGTTCGATTCGGTGCAGATATTCCAAAAGCGTTAATCCAGTTAGGCGATCGCACGCTTATCGAGCACGCCGTTGCTGCAATATCGCCAACTGTTGATCAAGTAATTGTTACTGCGCCAGCTTCTCATCTCAGCCAATTTCAAGGGCTTTTAGGTAGTTCGGTCACCGTTGTAGTTGGTGGGCAAACTCGATCTGAATCAGTCCGTGCTGGTTTAGCTGCAGTTCCAAGTAAAACTAAATATGTATTAATCCATGATGCGGCGCGCGCTCTAGCTACAACAGACTTAGCAAATCGAATATTAGTTGAACTACAGAAAGGCGAAGTTGCAGTAATTCCTGGGCTGCCTGAAGTTAACACCGTAAAAAGTGTTGATGAAAATGGTTATGTAACTTCAACTATTGAGCGATCTAAGCTAAAAAATATCCAAACACCACAAGGATTTGAACTATCAGTTTTAATTAAGGCTCACGCAGCAAATGACGAAGGAACCGACGACGCCGCTTTAGTTGAAAAAACTGGGCATAAAGTTTTGGTTATTAATGGCGAAGAAAAAGCACTAAAAATCACCACACCTTCTGATTTAGCAAATGCTTACAACTTCCTTGGCACCGGTAAGAAGTTTTTAACTGGCGTCGGTGTAGATGCACATGCTTTTGAAGCTGGACGCGAACTTTGGTTAGGCTGTATTAATTGGCCAGACGAAGTTGGTGTCGCTGGACATTCCGATGGCGATGTTGCAGCTCACGCAATTTGTGATTCACTATTTGCAGCAACTGGTTTAGGTGATTTAGGTTCTAATTTTGGCGTTGAACGTCCTGAATATGCTGGTGCAAGTGGTGCGCAGTTATTAACTGAAACACTTGCCATAATTTCTAAAGCAGGATTTGAAATTTCAAATGTTTCGGTGCAGGTAATTGGCAATCGTCCAAAGCTTGCCGGACGGCGCAAAGAAGCAATCGCAGCGCTATCTTCAGCGCTAAATGGCGCACCAGTATCGTTATTGGCCACAACAACCGATGGACTTGGCTTAACTGGTGAGGGTAAAGGCATTGCCGCTATTGCCTCAGCGCTCGTTTTTAAGGTTTCTAGTAACGACCGATAGACTTCGCTAATGAGTTCGCTAAAGCTATATGACACATTGTCGCGAACCGTCTCAGAATTTATTCCACTGCAGCCGGGTAAAGCGAGTATTTACCTTTGCGGTGCGACCGTACAAGCACCACCTCATATCGGCCATATTCGTAGCGGAGTTAACTTCGATATTTTGCGCCGCTGGTTAGTTAAATCTGGTTACGAAACTACTTTTATTCGAAACGTCACAGATATCGATGACAAGATTTTGCATAAAGCAATTCATGAAGAGATGCCGTGGTGGGCACTAGCGCTTAAATACGAACGCGCATTTACTGACGCATATGCAGCTCTAAACGTTATGCCGCCAACTTACGAACCTCGCGCAACAGGTCACATTACGCAGATGATTGATTTGATTTCACTATTAGTTGAACGTGGTTACGCATATGCGCCAGGTAACGGCGATGTTTATTTAGAAGTTCGTAAATTAGCTTCCTACTTAACGCTTTCCAATCAAAATATTGATGATCTATTGCCAGCCCAGGATGCAGACGAAACTTTCAAACGAGATGTTCGTGATTTTGCACTTTGGAAATCTGCCAAGCCCGGAGATCCATTCTGGCCAACACCTTGGGGCAATGGTCGACCAGGTTGGCACATTGAGTGCTCGGCAATGGCACATGCTTACTTGGGCGCCGAGTTTGATATTCATGGTGGCGGCTTAGATTTAATTTTCCCGCATCACGAAAATGAAATTGCTCAATCTGAAGCTGCAGGTTATGGCTTTGCTAAACGTTGGTTACATAATGCTTGGGTAACTGCCTCTGGCGAAAAAATGTCTAAGTCACTTGGTAATTCATTACAAGTTACCGAGCTACTCAAGAGCGTTCGGGGCATCGAGTTACGGTGGTATCTGGGAAGCGCTCATTACCGTTCAATGCTCGAATTTTCACCGGCGGCCCTAGAAGAATCGGCGGTTGGCTTTCGTCGCATTGAGAACTTCCTGCTTCGCGCCACTGAAATTTTAGGAAGCCAGCCAGAGCCCGCGTTATCTACTGATTTTGTATCGGCAATGAACGAAGACTTAGCTGTTCCACAGGCACTTGCAGGAATTTCCGAGCAATTACGCCTAGGAAATAGTGCAATAAGTGAAAATGACAGCTCGGCTATCGCTAGCGCTGCTGGTTTTATCCGAGGCGCCCTCGAGGTTCTTGGTTGCGATCCTTTTGATCCTGCATTTGTTAGCAGCGCTCAAAGTGAATCACTAACTGGCGCACTTGATGGTGTAATAAATTTAGTTCTTGCACAACGTACTGCTGCGCGTGATCGAAAAGATTTTGCAGCTTCCGATCAAATTCGTGATGGCTTAATTGCACTAGGTATTTCAATTGAAGATACAGCTCAAGGACCACGTTGGTCGATCTCACGTACAGAAGGTAGCAATTAAATGGCCGGTAATTCAGAGCGCAAAGGCGCAATACGTGGATCAAAGAAAGGTCCGTCAGCCGGCACTGGTGGCAAGAATAAGAAACGTTTAGCAGGCAAAGGTCCAACTCCAAAAGCTGAAGATCGCCCTTATCACGCAGCAGCAAAGCGAAAGAAAGCAGCTGAAAAAGCAAAGGCGAATCCTCGTGCTGGCACATCACCACGAACTGGTACAACTCCACGAAGTTCAGCCGGACGTAATTCACGAATCGATAAACCAAAAGGTGAAATTGTCGCCGGTCGCAATGCGGTTCTTGAAGCTCTTCGTGCCGCAGTTCCGGCAACTGAAGTGTTGGTTGCACGTGGAATTGACATCGATGATCGTGTTGCCGAATCGCTTCAACTAGCTCTGCATTTACAACTTCCAATTCGCGAAGTTCACCGTGCTGAAGTCGAAGGAATTTCGCCAAATAGCCAAGGAATCATTCTGGCAATTAAGCCATATCAATATTCGAGTTTTGAAGAAATTACCCAACGTGCCAAGAACCCAATGTTGATTGTGGCACTCGACGGTGTAACTGATCCACGTAACTTAGGTGCAATCATTCGTAGCGCCGGTGCATTCGGTGTTAATGGTGTTGTTATGACCGAGCGCCGTGCCGCAGCGATGACCGCTTCGGCGTGGAAAGCATCTGCTGGCGCAGCGGCTCGCATGCCGGTTGCTCAAGTAACTAATTTAGCTCGAACTATCGATGAAGCTAAGAAATTAGGCTGCTTTGTAATTGGTCTAGATGGCGAAAGCGACGAAGCACTAAGTGGCATGAAAGTTGCTGCCGAATCGCTAATGATCGTTGTTGGCAGTGAAGGTAAAGGCCTTTCAAGATTAGTTCGCGAGAAGTGCGATTTAGTTGTTTCGATCCCTATGAATTCTGCTACCGAATCGCTAAATGCAAGTGTTGCAACATCAATCGCTCTTTTCTGGATAGACGAGCAACGACGAAAGAATTAATTTATGTCTTATCAAAGATTTATTGCATTGGGTGACTCGTTCACCGAAGGCATGACCGATGAAGTTATTGATGGAAATTATCGTGGTTGGGCTGATCGTGTCGCAGATATTTTGACACTTCAAACCTCAGAATTTACGTATGTAAATTTAGCGGTTCGCGGCAAACTTGTTAAGCAAGTTACAGAAGATCAGGTACCACAAGCAATTCCTCTGATCACCGGTAAAGAAACTTTGCTATCTTTTCACGCCGGAGCAAATGATGTCTTGCGTCCGAATTACCGCCCAGAAAACGTATTTCCAATCTATAACGAAGCAGTTAGAAAGTTAGCGGCAACTGGTGCGACGCTCATGTTATTTACAGTTCTAGAACGAACTGGAAATACCGGCAAGACTGCAGATATGTGGGCTGAACGATTCAGTACCTTCAATAAAAACGTTCGCTCAATTGCAGCTGAAGTAGGCGCAATAATTGTCGATGCGAATGAAGAAAAGTTTTTATCTGACCGCCGATTGCTTGCTTTTGATCGATTACATTTAAATCCATTAGGGCATGATCGTGTTGCACAAGGCGTTCTTGAGGTTCTTGGCATGCCTTTTGATCCAAATTGGCGACTGCCTCTTCCGGCAGCCAAGCCAACGCCTTGGTTAGTAAAGAAGGCGACAAGTACTGCTTGGTTTATAACTTTTGCACTTCCTTGGATTTGGCGACGGATTCGCGGTAAATCATCAGGTGACGGGCGCAGCGCAAAATACCCGAATCCGACTACTTGGCCGCTTAGTTAAGCGCTAATCCACCTAATCGCCATTCCCTGTTCACCCAACTGAGAGAAAATCCACTTATGCCAAAGTCAGATGAATTAATTGATCGTGAGATCAGTTGGCTTTCCTTTAATGAGCGAGTTTTGGAATTAGCCGAAGATACTGAAATCCCTCTTCTTGAACGTCTTCGCTACCTGGCTATTTTTTCAAATAACTTAGATGAATTTTTTATGGTTCGAGTTGCTTCAATTCTAGGCAAGATTGAGAATCAAGTAACTTCAACTAATACCGCTGGATACACCCCACAGCAACTCCTAACTGCCGTCACTGAGAAAGCTCGCACATTGGCTTCTCGCCAAGCGAAGTTATTTGCAAATGAAGTTTTGCCTGAACTTCGTCGCCATAAGATCGACTTAATCCATTGGAATGATTTACAAGAAGACGAACGCGCCTATGTTTCAAAACTTTTCCGTGAACGAATCTATCCGGTATTAACTCCATTAGCAGTTGACCCTTCACACCCTTTCCCGTATATCTCTGGCTTATCTTTAAATCTGGCAGTAATTCTTAAAAATCCCAGCAGTAATGAAGAATCTTTTGCCAGAGTAAAAGTTCCACCAATTCTTTCTCGCTTTATTGCAACTTCTTCTACCGGTTCAAAACGTTTCATTCCGCTTGAAGATGTAATCGCGATTCATTTACAAGAGCTATTTCCTGGAATGTTAATTGAAGATCATTACACTTTCCGGGTAACTCGTAATGAAGACTTAGAACTAGAAGAAGAAGAGTCGGAAGACTTACTAACTTCACTCGAGCAAGAATTGGCGCGACGCAGATTTGGTCCGCCAGTTCGCTTGGAAATTGAAGAAGGAATTGACGAAGCGCTTCTAGAGCGACTTTGCGAAGAGCTTTCAATTAATCGCGAATCTGTTTTTTCACTCGCAACACCATTGGATTTAACTGACCTTAATCGCATAGCTGATCTTGATATTCCAGACTTAAAATTCGATCGCTTTAAATCTCGAACAGCTGCCTCACTTAGTGAAGTCGATTATGGTGATCCAGAGCTCTTCTTTGCTGCTATTCGCCAAGGCGAAATCTTGCTACACCACCCCTACGAATCATTCACCAGCTCGGTGGTTCAATTCTTACAAAATGCCGCTCAAGACCCTCAGGTATTGGCTATCAAACAAACTTTATATCGCACATCGGGTGACTCCCCAATTATTGAAGCGCTAATTGAAGCAGCCGAGGCAGGTAAGCAAGTATTAGCAGTAATCGAAATTCGTGCGCGCTTTGATGAGCAAGCGAATGTGCGTTGGGCGCGAAAACTTGAAGCAGCAGGCGTGCATGTGGTTTACGGATTAATGAATTTAAAAACACATGCCAAGCTCTCGTTAGTGATTCGTGATGAAGCTAATGGTTTGCGTCGCTATTGCCATGTTGGCACTGGTAATTACAATCCTAAAACGGCTCGCTTCTATGAAGATTTAGGAATTCTCAGTGCGGATCTTGTGCTCACTGAAGATTTAAGTAAGTTGTTTAATCAGCTATCAGGTCTTGCTCCAGCATCGACCTACACTCGATTATTGGTTGCACCACGAAGTCTGCGATCAGGCTTGCTAGAAAAGATTGAAAATGAAATTAAGAATGCCAAAGCTGGCTTGCCGGCCGGAATTCAATTTAAGCTAAATTCACTTCTGGATGAAGAATTTGTTGAAGCGCTTTATCGAGCCTCAAATGCTGGCGTCAAAGTTGATTTAGTCATTCGAGGAATCTCTTCGATTAAACCTGGCGTCAAAGCCCTCTCCGAAAACATTACCGTTCGATCGATTCTAGGCCGCTTCCTAGAGCATTCACGTATTTATTACTTTAAGAATAATGAAGATGATGAGTATTGGATCGGTAGTTCAGATTTAATGCATCGTAATCTGGATCGACGGGTTGAGAGCTTGCTGCGCATTGAAAAAGCTCAACATAAAGAACTACTGCGCGAAATTTTTGATTTAGCACTATCACCTGAGACAAGTAGCTGGCATCAAACTGGCGCTGAATGGATGCGTTACAAGAAAAGTCAGGATATTCAAGAGGTACTTATGCAGAAGTATCTGAACGGATAATCATGAGCGAATCTGAGGTAATTCAAGGGGCTGGCGTCGTTCTATGGCGAGTAAATAAAAAGACCACTGAGATTGCTTTAGTACATCGGCCAAAATACGACGATTGGTCTTTGCCGAAAGGCAAAGTCGAACCAGGAGAGACACATCTTGCCTGCGCAGCTCGCGAGGCGATGGAAGAAACTGGATTCGAACCAGTGCTAGGGCCAGAAATTGGTACAGCTAAATATTTGGCTGAAGGAACTCCAAAAGAAGTTAGATACTGGGCGGCCCGTGCAACCGGAAATTCAAATGGCCCAAGTGACACTCACGAAGTAGATCGAGTTATTTGGCTTTCGGTTTCTGATGCTAAGAAAAAAGTCAGCGTTGATGATGACCGCGAGATAATTAAGTTTTTTGAAAGTTTTGGAATAGATACAACACCAATTGTTTTGCTTCGTCACGCCAAAGCGCTTAGACGTGAAGACTGGGAAGGCGACGATGGTGATCGCCCGCTTGATAATAAAGGTCAACGTCAAGCAAAACGCATGCTCTCGATCTATCAAAACTACGGAATAACCGAGATACATACCTCTGATGCGCAACGCTGTATCGAGACAATCGAACCGATGGCTAAATCTCTAAAGATGAACCCGATTTTTTCGCGCGATTTGTCTGAGTATCGTTACGAGAAGGATAAAGATGCTCCTCTTGATTATGTTTGGAGCTTACTAAAGCCAGATCTGAATGTGGTTGTTTGTAGCCATAATCCAATCCTGCCAAAGCTTGTGAAAAAACTAATTGGCAAGAAAAACTTTAAGAAGATCGAAGTGGACTTATTGCCTGGCGAAGCTTTTGTTCTGCATCATCGTAATGGCGAAGTCGTTGCTGTGGACTGGATTGAAGCACCAAACGTTTAAGTCTTAGCGTTCCATCCAATCAAGCCAGCGTAAAACAATGCCTTCACGTAGCGCCCATGGACAAATTTGAATCTGAGTTATATGTAATCTTTCCATCACAGTTCTTGCCACAATCGCGCCAGCTGTAATTTGTTTTGCTCTACTAGCTGATACCCCTGGTAGTTCGGCACGAGATTTATTTGTCATCTCACTTAGTTTGGGGATCATCATCATTAGTGCGCTTAGCTCTAAAACATTTGGATCGCCTTTAAACCAATGTGCACCTAATCGAGCAAGAGTGCGGAAAGTTTTGCTGGTCGCGACAAATTGATCAGCGGCATGTTCATAAATTTCTTCGGGTAATTCGCTAACCACTAATTCGCGAATCTTGGATTCTAAATTTTTGATTTCTTTATTTGAATATGGATCATTATCTAAAAATTCTCGAGTTAGGCGAGCCGCGCCAAGAGGTAAAGAGATGGTTGCTTCGGGATGCTCATCATCGCCGACGCCTATTTCAAGTGATCCGCCGCCGATATCGATTACTATCAACCGACCGCTCGACCAGCCATACCATCTGCGGGCAGCAAGGAAAGTCATAGTAGCTTCCTCGTCACCAGAGAGAATATTTACTTCAATCTCGAACTCTTTATTAATTGCCGCCAGAATTTGGCTTCCATTTTTCGCATCTCGGATAGCTGAAGTCGCGAATGCCAAAATTTCATCAGTTTTAAATTCGCGGGCATGCTCTACCGCACCTGAAATGGCTTGGCGCAGGAGTGCAATTCCGTCCTCGGTGATTTCATTAGATTTATTCAGGTAATCCGTTAAACGGAGTTCGACCTTCTGATTTGTGGTCGGGCTTGGCCGTGCCCCAGGATGGGCATCGACTACCTGCAGGTGAATGGTGTTTGATCCGAGATCTAGAACACCAAGTCGCATAGGCGCAATCTACAGGCTTTGCAGCCTCGTTCCTCTCTTGATTTCTAGATTTTGGCTTCTCCTGCCATAATTGCGAACCTTGCAGCGATGTAAGTAAAGGCCTCCCTAGCTCAGTGGTAGAGCAACGCACTTGTAATGCGTAGGTCGTCAGTTCAATCCTGACGGGGGGCTCCATTTTTTTATAACGCAGGGCTACAGTTATGAATGTGCCCGACTACGACGTAGTAATTATCGGATCCGGATTTGGTGGATCAGTCGCTGCGCTGCGCTTAACTGAAAAAGGGTATCGAGTCGCAGTCCTAGAAGCCGGTCGCAGATTTTCTGAAAAAGATTATCCAAAAACTTCTTGGCGAATAAGAAAATTTCTATTTATGCCAAGACTCGGGCTAAATGGAATTCAACGAATTCATGTTTTGCCAGATGTTTTAGTTCTAGCGGGTGCTGGTGTTGGTGGCGGTTCACTCGTGTACGCAAATACTTTGTATCAACCACCCGATAGTTATTTCAATGATAAGCAATGGAATCAAATAACGGACTGGAAGAGCGAACTACTTCCTTGGTATGACCAAGCTTCACGCATGTTAGGTGTAACCGAAAATCCATATTTCTCTCCTTCAGATGCCGCGATGAAAGAAGTAGCTGAAGAAATGGGCGTCGGAAACACATTCCGAATGGCGCCACTAGGAGTTTACTTTGGCACTGCACCAGGTGCCGATGGTGGAGATCCATTCTTTGGTGGCGTTGGCCCGAATCGTGATGGCTGCATGCAATGTGGTTCTTGTATGACTGGCTGCAGGTTCAATGCGAAAAACACTTTGCCTAAAAATTATCTGGGGCTGGCCGAAAAAGCTGGCGCTACAGTATTTCCGCAACATACCGTTGAGAGTTTCACGCAAGAAAGCGATGGAAGTTGGCGGATTGTTGTCCGTAAAAGTTCGGCTTGGTTTGGCCGCAAACGAATCTTTACTGCTAAAGATTTAGTAGTTGCCGCCGGCACTTACAACACGCAAAAATTGCTACATAAGATGCGTGATACCCAGGCATTGCCAAAACTATCAAAACAATTAGGTGAACTTTCCCGAACCAATAGTGAGTCACTGGTCGGATCGATTATGCCTAAGGGCGGAACTGACTACAGCCAAGGTTCGGCAATAACATCTTCATTTTTCCCAGAGCCACACACTCACGTAGAGCCAGTTCGATACGGCAAAGGCAGCAATTTAATGGGCATGTTGCAAACAGTCATGACCGATGGATATAAAGCAAAAGATCGTCGTGCTCAGTGGTTAAAAGCTGTAATTCGTAAACCAAATAATTTGATTCGTATCATGGATGTACGTAAGTGGAGCGAGCGAACCGTAATTGCATTAGTTATGCAGAATGTAGATTCTGCAGTTTCTGTTTT
>CAEZUS010000012.1_pt1 | contig 10582 bp, 10 predicted proteins | sample 7264541 | NCBI WGS metagenome assembly CAEZUS01 (sample SAMEA6813836, study PRJEB35770) | freshwater metagenome | biome: Freshwater; feature: Freshwater reservoir; material: water | place: Czech Republic | collected 2016-04-20 | depth 0.5m m | reverse complement strand
TTTTGAAGCGGTAAGCCCGCCTTTCTCATTTGACGAGCAATAGATTCACGACCCGCTTCAACAGCCTCTTCACGACGTTCCTTGCTAAACCAGGCCTTTATTTTTGATCTAGCTCGCGGGCTTTTTACAAAATTTAGCCAGTCGCGACTTGGTGCCGCATGTTCACCTTTATTTAAAACGACTTCTACAACATCTCCATTATTTAACTTTGACTCTAGTGGCACTAACCGCCCATTAACTTTTGCCCCCGCGCAACGGTTTCCGACATCAGTATGCACTGAATACGCGAAGTCCACTGGAGTCGAACCACCAGGCAGTGCAATAACACTGCCCTTCGGAGTGAAAACAAATACCTCTGGCGAACCAAGATCAAACCGCAGCGAATCCAGAAATTCAGATGGATCTTCAGTCTCTTTTTGCCATTCATGCAGCTGGCGCAACCACAACATTTCAGGCGAAGAAGAGTTCGCTTCGCTTCCTTGCTTATATTTCCAATGCGCAGCGATACCAAACTCAGCTCGTGAATGCATGTCATAGGTGCGAATTTGGATTTCAATTGCTTTTCCACTTGGTCCAATTACAGTCGTGTGCAGAGACTGATAAAGATTGAATTTTGGCATCGCAATATAGTCTTTGAATCGCCCAGGAATCGGTGACCACCTTGCGTGGATTGCACCTAGTACTGCATAACAATCGCGAACATCTTCAACCAGAACTCGAATTCCGACTAGGTCGTAAATATCATTGAAATCGCGACCGCGCACCACCATTTTTTGATAAACGCTGTAAAAATGTTTTTGCCTACCCGTAACTGTGCATTTAACGCCATCTGCAAGTAGATCAGCTTTAACAGCCTCGATTACTTCATTTGTAAGTGTGACCCGTGCCGGATTTCGTTCTGCGACTAGACGAGATATCTCTAAAAATTTCTTAGGCTCTAATACTTCAAAACTTAGATCCTCTAGTTCCCACTTGATTGCGTTCATTCCCAATCTGTGAGCTAGTGGCGCATAAATATCAAGAGTTTCTCTCGCTTTACGCTCAGCGGATTCAGGCGAAACAAACTTCCAGGTTCGGGCATTGTGTAGTCGGTCGGCGAGCTTGATTAGTAATACTCGAATATCACGTGACATAGCCACGATCATTTTTCGTACCGTTTCGGCTTCTGCGGTAGGACCGTAAGTTAATTTATCTAACTTGGTAACACCATCAACTAACAATGCGATTTCGTCACCGAAGTCTTTACGCAACTGGGTTAAGGAATAAGAAGTATCTTCGACAGTGTCATGCAAGAGCGCCGCAATTAATACTTCTTCGTTGAGTCCGAACTCAGCCAAAATCGCAGCAACCGCGACTGGGTGCGTTATATATTCTTCGCCCGATTTTCTCATCTGCCCGGCATGAGCTTTTTTGGCGACTAGATAAGCTCGTTCTAAATTCTCTAATTTTCCGCCAGGATGATGCTCAGTTAAAGCACTAACCACCGGCGCTAACAGAGTGTCCATGATCGGATTCTAGTTAACAACGCGGTGGTTAGTTACTATCAAAGAAAGGTACTACTTTTTCTTAGCTTTTCTTTTCGGTTGATTCCGAGGGCCACGACCCTGAGGTGCTTCGACGCCAGTTTCAGTTGCAACAGCCGCTACCCCACTACGAGCGTTAACACGCTTTGCAAGTGCGATCATCGCTGGTTCGCGTTCGCGCAGACCTGAAAGAACTTGTGGCGCGATGAACAGTGATGAGTAAGTTCCGATAGCTAGACCGATAAAGAGCGCTAAAGCAAGATCCTTCAGTGTTCCGGCACCAAGCAGACCAGCGCCCACAAAGAGAATTGAACCAACTGGAAGCAAGGCGATTATCGAAGTGTTCAAAGAACGCACGATTGTCTGGTTTACGGCCAGGTTCGTGGCTTGAGAAAAAGTTGACTTTCCGGTTGTCGTGATCGAACGAGTATTTTCTCGAACTTTGTCGAAAACAATAACTGTGTCGTAAAGCGAATATCCCAAAATCGTCAGGAAGCCGATTACGGTTGCAGGCGTTACATCAAAGCCAACAAGTGCATAAATTCCAACAGTAATGATCACGTCGTGAATTACCGCAACGATAGATGCAATTGCCATTTTAGGTTCAAAGGCCATGGCTAAATACAGCATGACAGCCAATAAAAATGCGATTAGGCCATAAAGCGCCTTTTTGGTGATCTCTTTACCCCAAGAAGGCCCAATGATTTGAGTGTCAATTGTTTCGACATTTATTGCAAACTTTGCCGCTAACGCATCTTGAACAGCATTTGATTCGGCATTTGTAAGTGAACCTGTTTGCACACGGATCTTTTCGCTGCCTACGCTCTGCACGATAACTTCTGAAGTTACACCAGCAGATTCAACAGCTGCGCGAGCCTGCTCAACTGTAGCGCCGGCTTTAGTCACGGTATAGCTAGAGCCACCCTTGAATTCAATACCGAGATGCAGACCTTGGAAAACAATGGTGCTGATTGAAATTACTAATAGCAAAGTCGAGATTGCATACCAACGCTTGCGCGAAGCAATGAAATCAAATGAAGTCTCGCCGCTATAGAGACGTGCACCTAGCGTTGTTCCGTGTGCCATCTTTAAGCCTCCATACCTGTGATTGATACCGGTGAATTTTTCTCTTCAATTCCTGAACTCTTTTTTGATAATCCGGAAAGTGGGTGTCCATTTGCGTAGAACTTCCATTTAGACAGAATCGTCATCATTGGTTTCGTGAAGGTAAAGATAACTATTAGATCTACCAAAGTTGTAAGACCCAAAGTAAAAGCAAAGCCGCGAACTCCTCCGACAGCCAGGAAGTAAAGAAGGACCGCTGCAATGATTGAAACAGAGTCTGCTACAACGATTGTTCGTCTAGCTCTAACCCATCCAGATTCAACTGCCGTGCGAAGTGATTTACCTTCGCGCAATTCATCTCGAATACGCTCGAAGTAGACGATAAATGAGTCAGCTGTAATACCAATGGCCACGATGATTCCTGCAATACCAGCCAAGGTAAGTGTGAATCCGATCCATTCGCCGAGCAGAAGTACCAAAAGGTAAATCAATCCAGCTGCAACGGTTAGTGAACCAACTGTTACAAAACCAAGTCCTCGGTAGTAAGCAACTGAGTAAAGAAGAACCAGCCCTAGGCCAAGTCCGCCTGCTAATAATCCTGCAGCCAACTGATCAGAGCCAAGTGTTGGTGAAACTTGTTGAACTTCACCACGATCAAATGCCAGCGGCAGTGAACCATATTTCAAAACATTAGCTAGATCTTGCGCTTCAACTTGGGTGAAGTTTCCGGTGATTTGCGCGCTACCGCCGCGAATTGCTTCGTTAATGCGCGGTGCTGAAACAACCAAACCATCTAGAACGATAGCTACTTGATTCTGAGGCGCAGTTAAAGAAACAACGCGAGCCGTCTGATCACCAAAGGCTTTAGTGCCTTCGCCATTAAAAGTTAATGAAACGAACCAATTGCCACCAGTTGTGGTGTCAACCGCTGCTGTTGCTTTGGACACTTGGCGACCAAGAACTTCAGCGCCTGCCAAAATATATTTAGCTGCTCCATCATTTGAGCAAGCAACAATTACATCAGTCGCAACATCGCTCCCTGTACCTTGGCGATTTGCTGGAAGTGCACAATCTAAAGCGGCGTAACGTGCATTGATTGCAGCGCTAACACCAGCAGGTGGAGTTGCTGTGCTACTAGTTGCAGTTGCAGGAGCACCAGAACTTTCGGCAAGTACCTGGCGGAAACGCAACTCAGCAGTTTGACCAACTAATTCAATAACACGACGGCCACTTTCACCAGGAATCGAAATTACGATTTGGCGATTAGTGCCCGAACCTTGAGATGCAACTTCACTCTCAGCGACACCTAATGAGTTAACTCTTTGACGAATAATCGAAACTGCTTGATCAATTGCTTCAGAGGTAACTTTTCCGCTTTCACCTACTCCGAGACGAGGCTGCAAGGTCACGCTGGTGCCGCCGCGAAGGTCGAGACCTAAACGAACGGCGGTAGCACCTTGAATAAAGACGGCTGCAATTAATAGGACAAAGGCTCCGGCAAGGATCGCAAGTGTGCGACCTGAGCGGCCCGAGCTCTTAACAGGTTTTGTAGGTGTTGACATAAGAGGTGAGTCTAGGCGTCATTAAGCGGTGTGTCGAAAAGCGAGGCAGTCGCCGCAGGCGCAATCTTGCCTAAATGTGACCAACCTAGAGCGGTAGCCACTCGCCCACGCGGCGTGCGAGCCATAAACCCGTTTCGTACCAAGAAAGGTTCGGCCACGGATTCAACCGTCTCGGTTTCTTCACCGACTGCTATGGCCAACGTTGAAAGACCAACTGGTCCCCCGCCAAATCTCTCGATTAGAGCGAGCAAGACCGAGCGATCGAGGCGATCTAGACCGGCTGCATCTACCTCGTACATCTCTAAAGCCGCATTCGCATGATCTAAGGAAAGTTGGTTTGACCCTTTTACTTGGGCATAGTCACGCACTCTTCGAAGCAAACGATTAGCGATTCGAGGCGTTCCTCGTGAACGACTGGCTATTTGTTCGATTGCTTTCGCATCTATTGCTAAACCAAGAAGTGCAGCTGATCTCGAAATTACTCGTGCCAGTTCGGACTCCGCGTAGAAATCTAATTGCGCAGTAAAACCAAATCGATCACGTAGCGGACTTGGCAATAAACCCGCCCTTGTAGTTGCACCAACTAAGGTAAACCTTGGTAGATCAAGTGGAATCGCAGTCGCACCAGGTCCTTTGCCTACGACAATATCTACCCGGAAATCTTCCATTGCTAAATAAAGAAGTTCTTCAGCTGGCCTCGGCAAGCGATGAATCTCGTCAATGAATAAGATCTCGCCTTCAACTAACGAAGAAAGTATTGAGGCTAAATCTCCTGCGTGAGTAATTGCAGGTCCAGATGAAATTCGAATAGGCGCCTGCATTTCGGCAGCCAGAATTAACGCGAGTGTGGTTTTGCCAAGACCTGGGGGGCCACTTAGCAAAATATGATCTGCACTAGTGCCGCGATGTTTCGCCGCAGTTAAGAGAACATCAATTTGTTGCCTAACACGTTCTTGGCCAATGAACTCCTGTAAATCTTTAGGACGAAGCGCACCCTCTGCTGTTGAATCATCTAATCCAGCAACAGGTGAAATCACGCGATCTACGTCATCCATTACTTTCGCCCACCACTTTGAAGCGCTCTCTTTAGGAGTTCACTCATCTCTAAGTCACTCGGCTCGATACCTTCGCCTTGCAACTCATTAACTACTGTCGTAATTGCACGATCTGAATCTTTTGGTGCAAAACCCAATGAAATCAGGGCTGCGGTTAGTTGTTCGCGCCAAATTGGCTGGTGGGTTGTAACCTGACCGCCGTCTGAGAGATCGGATAACTTCCCTTTTAATTCAAGAATCAAGCGCTGCGCTCCTTTTCGACCGATTCCCGGCACGCGCTCTATGGCTGAAATATTCTCGGTAGAAATCGCGGCAGCCAATTCTTCTGGCGTTAATGAACCCAAAATGGATAACGCAACTTTGGGACCGATACCACTTACTGTTTGAACTTGTTCAAATAATTGTTTTGACTCAAGTGTAAGAAAACCATAAAGAGTTAAGGAATCTTCACGTACAACTAGTGAGGTATGAAAAGTCACGATGGTACCTAGATTTAAATGGCTAGCCGAACTCTGTGTGATGTTAACCGATAACCCAACACCACCAACTTCAATGATGGCTCGGTCTAGCGAGATCGCTTTGATCTCTCCAGTTAGGGTCGCAATCATCTCTTCGGAGTTCCTGTCTTCTTAAGTAAAGCTAAACGTTTCTTTTCATTGGCTAACGCCAAAGCAATTTTACTGTTACCGCCACCGCGCCAGATGTGACAGATCGCTAACGCTAACGCGTCTGCGCTATCTGCTGGCTTAGGTGCCTCATCTAATTTCAAAATGTTTAAAACCATCTTGCCAACTTGAGCTTTATTAGCCCGACCCGATCCTGTAACTGCAGCCTTAACCTCACTTGGGGTATGCATTACGACCTTAACTTGATTACGAGCCGCTAAAAGCAAGGCGACGCCTGCGGCTTGGGCTGTTCCCATGACCGTGCGCAAATTGTGCTGCGAAAACACGCGTTCTATCGCTATGACATCCGGCTTGAACTCAGTAATCCAAAGTTGAATCTCTCGTTCGAGTTGCAAGAGTCGAGACTCCGTTGGATCCTGCGACGAAGTAAGAATTACTCCGACCGCGACCATGTGTAGAGGCGAACCAATAGATCCTTCGACCACGCCAATTCCGCAGCGGGTTAAACCTGGATCAATACCTAGAACTCTCACTTGGTCAGCCTAGATAGCGGTTCTGAATAGTTAGGCCAGGCTCGCCATTACCTCATCAGAAACATCAAAATTACTAAATACATTCTGCACATCATCTAGCTCTTCAATTGCATCGATTAATTCAAACACCTTGGTCGCGCCCTCGGCATCAAGTGGAATCGTCATCGAAGGTAAGAAAGAAGAATCGGCGGACTCGTAATCTATTCCAGCAGTTTGCAACGCAGTTCGAACCGCGACTAAATCGCTAGCTTCGCAAACAACCTCGAAAGACTCGCCTAAATCATTTACTTCTTCTGCTCCGGCATCTAAGACTGCTTCGAGTACCGAATCTTCAGTTAACTGACCATTCTTATTGACAATAATTACGCCTTTGCGATTAAACAAATAGGAAACTGAACCAGGATCGGCCATACTTCCGCCATTACGAGTAACTGCAACACGAACTTCAGAGGCCGCACGATTTCGATTATCGGATAAACATTCGATCATGATCGCAACGCCATTTGGGCCGTAACCTTCATACATAATTGTTTGCCAATCAGCGCCACCAGATTCCAGACCAGCGCCGCGTTTAACCGCTCGTTCAATATTATCTGCAGGCATCGAGTTCTTTTTAGCTTTAGCAATTGCATCAAAAAGCGTTGGGTTGCCATCAACATCAGGGCCACCGTTGCGCGAAGCAACTTCGATTGCCTTAATTAACTTGGCGAAGTTCTTGGCACGACGGCTATCGATTACAGCCTTCTTGTGCTTTGTCGTTGCCCACTTGGAATGGCCGGACATGATCTACCCCCTAGAAATTTCATCGCACCTTCCGATGAAAGTTATGAACCTACTTTACCGCAGCCTTTTCCAAAGCTGGACGTGCAACTGATTCGATGAAATAGCGATGAATTCGATTATCCCCCGTTAATTCGGGATGAAAGCTCGTTGCCAGCAAAGCGCCTTGACGCACAGCAACAGCATGATCAAAAGTTGCCAATACTTCGACCTCGGGGCCAACTGATTCAACCCAAGGTGCTCGAATAAATACAGCTCGAACAGGCGGATTAGTTATGCCTTTGAATTCCAAATCTGATTCAAATGAATCAACTTGACGACCAAATGCGTTACGTCTAACCGTGATATCTAGCCCACCGAAAGTCTCTTGGCCGATAGCTGCATCTAAAACCCGATCGGCTAACAAAATCATGCCTGCGCATGAGCCATAGACCGGCATTCCATCGGCAATGCGAGATTTAAGAGGATCGAACATTTCAAAACTACGGGCTAAATTCGCAATAGCAGTTGACTCGCCACCTGGCAGAACTAAAGCATCAACATTGGCTAGCTCGTGTGGCCTGCGAATGACCGAAGGCGTTACACCGCATTCTTCAAGTGCAAATAGGTGCTCTCGAAAATCGCCTTGCAGCGCAAGTACACCAACCCGCATTTTATAAAAACCTAATTACCAACCGCGTTCGGCAAGACGATGCGCAACTGGCAAGTCAGCAACATTTATACCAACCATTGCATCACCTAAGCCGCGCGAGACATCTGCTAAAACTTTTGGATCATCATGGAAAGTTGTTGCCTTGACGCAAGCAGCTGCTCGAGATGCAGGATCGCCAGATTTAAATATGCCAGATCCGATAAATACGCCATCTGCGCCCATTTGCATCATTAAAGCTGCATCAGCTGGAGTTGCAATTCCGCCGGCAGTGAAAAGTACAACAGGTAGTTTGCCGGCCTGTGCAACTTCCTTAACCAATTCAAAAGGCGCTTGCATGTTCTTAGCAGCAACATAAAGTTCATCTTCGCGAAGTGAAGTGAGGCGACGAATCTCGCCACCTATAGAGCGCATGTGTGTCATTGCATTTGAAACATCACCTGTACCGGCTTCGCCTTTAGAGCGAATCATTGCAGCGCCTTCATTAATGCGACGAAGTGCTTCGCCTAAATTGGTTGCGCCACAAACGAATGGCACAGTGAAATTCCATTTATCAATATGGTTTTCGTAATCAGTAGGAGTTAAGACTTCGGACTCATCGATGTAATCAACTCCGAGGCTCTGCAAGATTTGTGCCTCTACAAAATGACCAATGCGAGCTTTTGCCATAACTGGAATTGAAACCGCAGCCTTAATTTTTTCGATCATGTCAGGATCAGACATACGAGCAACGCCACCTTGAGCGCGAATATCTGCAGGTACTCGCTCAAGTGCCATCACAGCAACTGCGCCTGCCGCTTCGGCAATCTTGGCTTGTTCGGCATTAACGACATCCATGATGACGCCGCCTTTAAGCATTTCAGCCATGCCTCGTTTGACTCGTGCGGTTCCAACGTTCTGGCTCATGCCGGTGCTCCTAAGTTAAATCTCAGACGAGCTATCGGCTCGTGAATAGGGTGCTTACTCTACTTTGAAACTGGTGTTGCTGGCGCGGTGAGCGTGAATTCTGGTTTCTGGTCAGTTAAGGCAACCCAAACCGAGCCTGGCGCAAATTTGATTTCGCTGCCATCGGCCAAGGTCCACGAGGTGCCTGATTCGGCTGTTGGTCTGCTCCAATTAGCCTTAAACGAGCGCCCATCACGCAAGACATAACCGGTTCCGGTGCCTATGGTTTGTGAGAACGGCGTATATGTTCCGAACTTGCCCTTATAAATCGAATTCGATATTTCTACATCCTGAATTACAAATGTCGTGGCCCCTAACTGTGATCCGCTAGCTGCCATATCTGGTTTACCGCCATTACTAAATAGCCATCGTTTTTCAGAGCTAGACCAGGTCGCCTCGTACTTACTAGCTGGCCATCGAACCGTGACCGAATCAACGGCAACTCCCCCAGTTGGGATATCTCCGAACGTCCATCCTGGAGATTTCGACTTAGCAACTGCGCGTTGATCTTTTAAAACTTTTTCTAATAAAAGATCTGCACGTAGGACCAAGTTGTACGGAGCAAATCGGGTTTGATCACGAGTGTAGATAGTAGGTGAGGAATGTTGTGCACCGTAATCCCAGAGGTTTGCACTCGATATCACTGGATACATAGGACGTTGGGCGCCGCTATACGCAAATACAACTTTGCCAAATTGGGAAAGTATTTCAATATCTGAAATACGTGCACTTCGAACTGGTCCAATATTTTGCGGAATTACAGATGAGAAAATAGTCGCAAGTCTGGTAAGGCCACCTTCAACAAGTTCGATGTAAACCAGATCGGCTTGATCGATTCCAATTTGTGGACGTGAAAGTGAAGTGTCATCCACTTTAACTGCCAGTACTGGTCCGTCAGTTCCGATTCTGCCACTTATGGAGTTGTAAGTAATTTCGGGTTTAGTTTCTTCAACTTGGGGTTTCGCAGAAGCGCAGCCAGCAAGTAACACCATGGCTGTAAATGAAAGTAATATTTTTTTAGATCGCATCGGCTTCAAACTCATAGGTGACAGGTAACGGAGCGGTACCCGCCAAACGGAATAATCTAAATACTATCTTGCGACGGATCAATTGAGTGCGTGTAACAGCTTCGACATGAATCGCAATCGCTACTTTAATTTTATCCGTAAGTTGTTCAAGTTCCTGAAGAAGTACTTGATCGCTCTTAGCAACGATACTTTCGCGCTCCAGCAACATCATGCCTAAAGCGCCCGAAAGCACGCTCTCGGCACTTGATCGATCTTCGACATCGGCACTACGCGCTTGGTAGGCGCTGGCAGTTAAGAGAAGTGAAGTGGCTGGATCTGTGATTGCGCTACGAGCGATCTCGAGTGCAATGGCTGCGCGGCGCTGAAGTAGTGAATCTAGAGTGGCCCAGCTTGTCTCAACTCGATGATGCAAACGATCAAGTCGACTTGCCGAAAAACTTAAATACCAAAAAATGCTTAGCGCCAACGCTGCGTATAAAAGAATATTCTTCATATTTAATCCCTACCGAGCAATCTAGACCAAGGACGATTCTCTGAAGTCAGTGAAACTTTCTGTCCTTTGACCATGGCTAACTCATACACTTCGAAAATCTCTTCACCGACCTGACTCCAATCAAATCGCTGCGCTTGCACGGCACCTGCGGCGGCTAGATCGCTTCGTTTAGTGTCGTCTCTTATTAGGTCGATGATTACTTTGGCTAAGCTCTCTGAATTCTCTGATTCAAAAAGTGCGCCGAATTTTCCATCACCAAGAACATCTGCGAAAGCTGGAATGTCACTTGCCACAACAGTTGCTCCGCCGGCCATTGCTTCGGC
>CAEZUS010000011.1_pt1 | contig 10933 bp, 8 predicted proteins | sample 7264541 | NCBI WGS metagenome assembly CAEZUS01 (sample SAMEA6813836, study PRJEB35770) | freshwater metagenome | biome: Freshwater; feature: Freshwater reservoir; material: water | place: Czech Republic | collected 2016-04-20 | depth 0.5m m | reverse complement strand
TCGATCACCAGCGGTTGAAGAAGCGTTACGCCCTTGGCATTTTATCTTCTGACTGTATTTCATCATCGGCCTATGGTTCTGAGCAGATTTTGATTGCTTTGTTGCCGGCTTTTGGTTTAGCCGCCTTCACAATTTTGATGCCGATGACCGGCGTTGTATTAGCAATTTTAGTTTTGATCACGCTTTCGTACCGAAATGTAATTCAGGTTTATACCAAAACTGGCGGTGCCTACGTTGTTGCACGAGATAACTTTGGCCCGGTAGTTGCCCAAGTTGCAGCCGTGGCACTGATGCTTGATTACATCGTGACTTTAGCAATTCAAAGTGCAGCTGGTGTTGCTGCGATTATTTCGACTTTCCCTGAACTTGAGCCGTGGAAGATGCATATGATTTTTGCAATTATTGCATTTCTTACTTTTGGAAATCTGCGTGGTGTTAAAGAAGCAGGAAAAGCTTTCGCTTTACCAACTTATTTATTCCTAGGCGCGATGTTGATCGTATTTACATGTGGCCTATATCGATACTTCACCGGAACTTTGCCACTGCTCGATACAGATCTTCCTGGAGCCGTAGAAGTTGGCCAACCAAGTGGTTTATTAACCGGTGCTGCAATATTTATTTTATTACGCGCATTTGCAAATGGTGGTTCATCATTAACTGGCCTCGAAGCGATTTCTGATGGTGTTGCTTTATTTAAAGCGCCTGAAGCAGATAATGCCAAACGCACTTTGGTAATCATGAGCTCGCTTTTAGGAACACTGGTTCTTGGAGTTTCTTGGTTTGCGCATCAAATTCATGCGATGCCATATGAATCTGGAACCCCGACGGTAATTTCGCAGATTGCAAAGGCCGCAGTTGGCACCGGGGTATTTGGGCAAGGCATGTTTATTTTGGTTCAGCTGGCAACAATGCTTATTCTTTTCGCTGGCGCAAATACGACCTACAGCGCATTCCCATTGCTCTGTAACTTTGTGGCATCTGATGGCTATTTACCTCGCCAATTAAGCAAGCGTGGTCACCGATTAGCGTTTTCTAACGGAATTCTGCTGCTTGCAGGTGGTGGCTTACTACTCGCATTTATGACCGCCGGCTCAGTTGAGCATCTCGTGGCTTTCTACGCCCTCGGAGTATTTACTGGATTCACGCTGGCCGGATTTGGAATGGCCAAGCACGCTAAACGCAATAAGGGTGATGGCTGGAAAGTTAAGTTTGCAATCAACGGCTTAGCTGGCGCGGTCTCATTTGTAATCGTGATTATCTTTTCAATCGTGAAATTTACTGAAGGTGCCTGGATAGTTTTGATCGTTGCGCCAATTGCGGTTTTATCATTCTTGCGATTGCGCCGCCAATACACCGCAGAACAAAAAGCACTGACCGTTAAGAGCGAACAACAACGTGCAACTTCAATTACTCGTCACGATGTAACCGTACTTGTTGATTCAGTAGACCTTGCAACAATTAGCGTGGTTCGTTATGCACGTACTTTAAATGCGCGCAAACTTTCAGCAGTCCACTTTGTAATCGATGATCGTCGTGCTGCTGCAATTCAAGAAGCATGGGCAGCATCGGACGCAGTTGATGATGTTGAGCTCGAGTTAATTGATTGTCCTGATCGTCGTTTGCCGAATGCAGCGCTTGATTATGCTATTCGCATGACTGAACAACCAGATGTTGAATTAACTCTATTGTTACCTCGTCGTTCATACTCTGGCTTCTTAGGGCGTTTGCTACATGATCAAACTGCTGAAAACATTGCAGCTCCGATTTCACAATTATCTAGAGTCGTTGCAACAATTATGCCTTTCGATGTAACCAAGATGATTTCTGGCAAGTCAATTGTGATTGAACATAATCATGATAAAGATCTGGTTGCACCTAAATTAGTTGCAACAAAAGTTGAGGCTAAACCATTTGTTGTGCAATCTGCCGAACCCGTAAGTCATTACGCAGAAAATGTAACGCCGATCGGAAATATCACCTGGCGCAAACGAGCACATATCCAAGGTCGCGTGACATCTATTCGCACTGCACCTAGTGGCTCTGCACCGGTAATTAACGTAGAAATATGGGATGAAACTGGTGGCGTAACGCTTCAGTTCTTGGGGCGTCGCGAAATTCGTGGTCTTGATATCGGAACTGAATTGCGTGCTGAAGGAATGGTCGCTGATAACGAAGGCAAAATGACTATTCTGAATCCTTCTTACGAACTACTTAAGTAGCGCTCGCTTAAAAATATGGCGGTGGCGGTGGGATTTGAACCCACGGTTGAGTTTCCCCAACACACGCTTTCGAGGCGTGCTCTTTTGGCCGCTCAGACACGCCACCGTGGGTGACGATACCTGAAATTATTGCTCGCGAAAAAAATTAGTTAGAAGTTCAGCGCATTCAGCCTGAAGAACGCCGCCGATAACTTCCATCTTATGAATCGCTCGCGGATCACGTAAAACATCCCAGACAGAACCTACTGCGCCAGCTTTTTCATCCCATGCCCCAAATACCAGGGTTCCGATTCGTGACTGAGCAATCGCGCCAGCACACATCGCACATGGTTCGAGAGTTACAACTAATTTACAATCATCTAATCGCCAAGTGCCTAACTTCTGTGCTGCGCGACGAATCGCAACAATTTCGGCATGTGCAGTTGGATCTTGATGCGCCTCGCGTTCGTTGTAACCAGTTGCAATTACATTATTTTCGCCATCAACAATTAGCGCACCAACAGGTACGTCAGCTGTTTTGAGCGCGCTTTCGGCAACTGCGATCGCAGATCGCATTAAATCTTCGTTGATCAAAGTTCTAATAACTCCGCAAACTCATTACCAAAACCTAAACGCTTTGCAATTGCTTCTAGTTGTTCGTCTGGAAATAGTTCGCTGTCATCGCAAAGTGCCAATAGTTCCATGTGTTGCATTCCAAGATCAGCAAAAATATCTTTATGGCCTACCGGTAGCGGTTCGTCTTCATCGGTCGGTTGATCTAAATCAGCTATCTCTAGAAATTCTTCGGCTACTTCGTAATCGAGTGCGCAGGAAACATCACTTAAGAACATATAAATGTGTGTACCCAAAACGCGGATCAGAATAAAAAACTCTTCATCGATTGCGATTAACGCAACTGCGCCACCATTTGTTTGCTGCGACTTAAGCCGATCAATTATTGCCGGGATATTCTGGGCATCGGGTAGGTTGGCAACAGTCCAACGGCCATCCTCATGCCAGGCTTCGACGGCGATATCTATCTCGTTAATGAGTTCAGTCACTTTCCCACCCCTCACCGCATCGCCACGAAGGAACAAATAACTTGTTCCAATGCGGACATAGTGGCACTTATTTATGCGGAAAGAAACCCCTGTAAGGTTTGCGTTATGAAAGTTCATGTAGCTAATCACCCGCTAATCTCGCATAAATTAACTGTCCTGCGCGATAAAGAAACCGATTCGCCAACTTTCCGGCATTTAGTCGAGGAACTTGTGACTCTGCTGGCCTACGAAGCTACTCGCGATGTGCGCACTCAGAGCGTTGAAATTACTACGCCAGTAACAAAAACTACCGGCGTAAAAATGGCATCGCCAGCACCAGTTGTTGTTCCTATTTTGCGAGCAGGTTTAGGAATGCTCGAAGGTATGACAAAGTTGCTACCAACTGCTCAAGTTGGTTTCCTGGGCATGGTTCGCGATGAAAAAACTTTGCAAGCAAGTACCTATGCCAACCGGTTACCTGAAGATTTAACCGGTCGTCAGGTTTTTGTACTTGATCCCATGTTAGCGACAGGCGGAACTTTAGTTGCCGCATTTAATTATTTGATTGAACGTGGTGCATCAGATATCACTGCAGTATGCATTTTGGCTGCGCCAGAGGGAATAAAAATTGTTGAAGATGCTTTCAAAGATGCCAAAATACAAATCACAATTGTTACTGGCGCCCTAGATGAGAAATTAAACGAACACGGTTACATCGTTCCTGGTCTTGGTGATGCCGGTGATCGTTTGTACGGTGTTGTTTAGGTGGCAAGTACTAGCCCAGGTTACGGAATCACAATTCGTGTCGAAGGACATCCAGATTCGCAACCAGTAGCTGCGGCAACTGCTGTAATTAGCGAAGCAGGAGCATCAATTACCGCACTCGATGTTGTCGAGTCACTTCTCGAACGAGTAGTTATCGATATTACTTGCGATGCAGTTGATCAAGATCATGCAAATGCAATTACCGGTGCGATATCTAGCCAACCAGGCTTAACTGTTCGCAAAGTTTCCGATCGTACATTTTTGTTGCACCTTGGGGGCAAGATTGAAATTCAATCTAAAGTCCCACTTAAAACTCGTGATGACCTCTCACGTGCATATACACCTGGCGTGGCCCGCATCTGCCAAGCCATTGTTGATGATCCAGCCGATGCCCGACGCTTAACTATTAAGCGCAATACCGTGGCCGTTGTTACAGATGGCTCAGCCGTACTGGGTCTAGGAAATATAGGTCCGGCTGCGGCACTTCCGGTGATGGAAGGAAAGGCAGCGCTATTTAAGCGCTTTGCCGATGTAGATGCTTGGCCAGTTTGTTTAGATACCCAGGATGTTGATGAAATTGTTCGCACCGTACAACTAATTGCGCCGGTATATGGCGGAATCAATTTAGAAGATATTTCAGCGCCACGATGTTTTGAAATTGAAGCTCGTTTGCGCGAACTTCTTGATATTCCTGTTTTTCATGATGACCAACACGGTACGGCGATTGTGGTGTTAGCAGCGCTCAGAAATTCACTCAAATTAGTGAAGAAAGATCTTTCGCAAGTAAAGATCATTATGAGTGGAGCCGGCGCAGCTGGAACAGCAATTGCTCGATTACTTACCAAGAGTGGCGCTACAAATATTATTGCTTTCGATAAAGACGGTGTTATCTGTAAAGAAACCAAGAGCCAGAATGATCCAATGCGCCAATGGTTTATAGATAACTGCAATCCAAATAATTTCAACGGAAGCATTCATGATGCGATGGTGGGAGCCGATGTATTTATTGGCGTAAGTGCACCAAACGTTTTAACTGAATCTGACATTGCCGCAATGACAACTGGTTCGATTGTCTTCGCGCTTGCAAATCCTGATCCTGAAATTGATCCGGCCATTGCTCGAAAGTACGCAGCAGTTGTAGCTACTGGCCGCAGTGATCAACCAAATCAAATCAATAATGTTTTAGCTTTCCCTGGAATATTCCGAGGTTTGCTAGATGCAAATGCCAACAAAATCACCGATACTTTATTGATTGCGGCAGCCGAAGCAATCGCAGATTGCGTAAGTAGTTCTCAACTAAACGCCTCGTTCATCGTGCCAAGCGTCTTTGATCCAAATGTCGTCTCAGCCGTGGCTGCGGCGGTAAAGAAGAGCTGCTAATGGATTTCTCCTCTTATCAAGGATTTTTAAGCTCAATGGCCCCATTTTTGCTGTATATCTTTATGGGCGTCGTTATTTTCTTGGAAACCGGAGTTCTGATCGCTTTTTTTATTCCGGGGGATTCACTTCTATTTTTTGCGGGCCTGGTTGCCGCGTCAACTAATAATGTAAATATTCTCCTACTTGTTACAGTGATTTTCCTCGCAGCATTTATGGGCGATCAAATTGGCTTTGCATTAGGACGAACCGTAGGGCGTTCATATTTAGAGAAAAGCAATCGTCCCGGGTTCATTAAGATGATCGCTCGAGCCGAAAGATTTTATTCTCGATACGGTTGGTGGTCTGTTGTATTTGCTCGCTTCTATCCGTGGATCAGAACTTTTGTTCCACCTATTGCCGGAATCTCAAAGATGAATTACTGCCGGTTCTTAACTGCAAATGCGCTTGGTGCTTTCGCATGGGGCGTCGGAATGACTTTACTTGGTTATTACGCTTTACAATTTCCTTGGATTAAAGAAAATTCAAAACTAATTGCTGCTTTCTTCATTGTACTTTCGCTGGTTTCCGGATTCGTAAATTACTTACGCCTCCGGCGATCACCCCAAAGTAAGTCATAACAATTCCAGTAACTAAATAAACACTTATCTGCACGCCATCGGTTGGTGAGATTAAATCAATTAGTAATGACCCAACTAGTTGACCACCCACGCTAAAGAGCGTAAATGTTAATACGCCGAGGTGTTGCACGATTGTTGATGTGAAAGCAATATAGATAACGCCAATTACGCCACCTGTGTAAATCCACCAAGGGCCAGCGGGCAATGGTGAAAGTTCTGACCAATTAACGATAACGGCTACCGTCAAGAGAATTACTAAGAAACTAGTTCCCATTATGAAATTAAGGAGCGAAGTTGTGAAACTCTGTTTCGAGTGCTCATTAATTTGTCCATTAAGTGCACGCTGAACCCCCACGATTGCACCTGCTAAAACCCCGAAAAATACTGCCCACATCGATAGATTCTTGGCGTCAATGCGATCCCAGACCGAGACTAAAACTGCTAAAACAGTAAGCGCAGCTGCAGCCACGCGCCGGCGAGAAATTAATTTCTTTCCGCCACCAGTTAAACCAATTCGATCAACATAAAGTGACATGGCTGTTTGGCCGGCGATTGAGGCTACGGAATAGATAGCAACTCCGATAATCGGAACTACCTGGGTTTGAAAAGCTACGAATGTTCCGCCTAGGGCCCCGGCAAATAAACGCCAACGAGGGATTTCTTTTGCCGCAACAGCTACGCGAAGATTAGTAATTCCTTCTTTGATACCTCGGTGAAAAAGCGAAATTACAGCGATGATTATTAAGCCGGAGCCAAACGAGACCAGTGCTGCCTCAAGACCATTATTTAAGCGATGTGAAAGTTCGCCGTTTGCTCGCGCTTGCAGCGCGATCATTAAGCCAGAGAGAGCTGCTAATAAATCAAGACGCATTACTGATGAGTGCCGTGAAACTCGCGCTTATCTGCGATCCAATCCATAAGTGCAAAAAGCACTCCCGATGCTACAAATGTTAAGTGGATAACAATGCGCCACTTAGTTCCGCCTCCTACATGATCTTCGCCAGATAATTCAATGAAATCCTTTAGAAGTTCAATAACCGAGATTGCAACTAACGAACCAATTAACTTTATTTTTAGTCCAGAGAAATCAATTGTGCCCATCCAGTGCGGACGATCAGCGGATTCTGTTGCAACATCAATACGAGAAACGAAATTCTCATATCCGGCAAAAATCACCATGAGAATTAAGTTTGCTAACAGAGTTAAATCTAAAAGTGCTAATAGTTCTAACGTAAATGTTTGGGCTGTAGCTTCGCCTATATGTTGAGCTAAGTGATAGAACTCAACTATAAAGCGCCAGCAGAGCAGTACTAGTGCGCCAACGAGACCCATATATAACGGGGCCAATAAGAAGCGGCTGCGGAATAAGGTAACTTCGATTGCATGCGTCAATTTATTCATGGGCGAAGTTTATCCTCCACCTAAAGAAAGATGGGGCGACTCAATGCGAGCCGCCCCATCTTTAAGTGTTATTTACTTAAATACATCATCCCAATTTGCGATGGTCATCAAGTAATAAGCGCCGCCTTCGATTGCCTGCTTGTCAGCAGCTGCTTTGCTTTTATTTGTTCGCCAAGTTAAATCTGGACGACTTGCTGCAACACCGGTCGTGTGTACCTGAGTGTTAAAGAGATAGTAAGACTTAGTGTCACCTGAACGAGCAAACAGATCTGTCGCCTCGATGATTCCAGAGGATTCTTCATCAGTGGTCATGAACTTAGAACCACCAGTTGAGAAGTACTCTTTATTGAATTCAGCGATTGTGGCCAACTTTGAATCGCTGGTACGGAAGGCCACAATTCGAGCTAGGTGACCATTGTTGCCTGGATCTTCTTGAATTAGCAGTACGCCATTTTTGGTGACTGCAAGATTATCCGGCTTGCTTAGGTATGGAGCTTCGCTTCCATCTAGAAGCATTTCTAGCTTTGCGCCCTTATCTGGATTCTGAGAATCTACGAAAGTTAAACGCCATATAGCTCCACCATCACGTGAGAATGTAGGTTCTGCTGGGTTCGGTGCTGTTGCGCCCTTATCTTTATTTGATTCTGTTGTGATGAAGTAGAAAACGTTTGGATTACTTGGGTCCCACTCGCCATCTTCAACGCGCGAGAACTCTGTGCCTTGAGCTGCATGATCTTTCTGCTGATCTGTGATGTTTGCATTCCAAAGAGTCTTCTTAAATGTTACGTCAACTGCTTTGTTCTTACCATACTTAGCGCGGAAAGCATTGTCGTTAGCAATTTCTGGCACATTTACAACATAAACATCACCATTGGTTAGACCGGCCTTGTCAGCGAAAGAACCTGTTGTTGTCTTCTTTCCCTGGTACATAAATAGTTGAGAATCTGTAGCAGAACCATCTTCGTTGCCCATAACTACAGTATTGATTCCTGGCTTTAGGCTTGGCATTAAGTTTTCCCATGACGCTAAGCCCATGCGAGGAAGTTGAACGCCGTTACCGTCCATGTCGAAAGCAAAACCACGCGCATAGCCATTATCGCCATCTTCTTCACCGCTTAGGAATACAGGACCTTCGTAACCGTAAGTAACTCCTTCAGAGTTGAAGGCAAGATTTCCAGCTTGAACAAGTGTTGCAGAACAGAAACGACTGATATTCCAATCTAAGCCCTTTGTCGTTCCGGCAGGCGCACCACCAATAGGAGTATTTGTGTAAGCGCCAGTGTTGTAGTTGTAATAGCTAATGTCCTTGATGAAATCTGAAGCCCGTGTAATTAACTTAGCGCTAGTGGCAATATCAAATTTGGTAATTGATACGCCCCATTGTGAAGAATTTGATTTAGAAAGTTGTGCGAGTGGGCTGTATGAAGGAATCTCGTGTACTGATAACAGTGAAATTCGACCCTCTTCGTTTTTGTAAGCGCCCATTCCATCTGGGATTCCGCGTACTACAGTGCCGGACTTTACATCGGCTGCATAAATCAATGGTTTCAAAGATACTGAATCGTTCGTGGCCAGAATATAGGCCGGCTTATTTAGTGCTGAATAAGCAATTGTTCCTGTGGTTGCAACTGCAACCATGCCGATTACGGCTGAAATCTTGTAACGAAGTTTCATCTCTATCCCTTTTTTAAGTTTGTTGAACTTGGGTTCGCCGAACTTTAACTTCTACGTAATGTACGTTTTGGGGCAGATGGGTAAACAGAGATTGAATAGAAAAGTAATTAACTAGATAACTTTAATTCGGTAACCAACCATTCATCTTCGAGTAATGACTTAGTTGCTTGGCATTCATGAATCGTATTTGTAATTTCTATCAAGCGATCGGCATCGAATTCGGCACTTTCTTGTTCAGTCTGCAAGTTAGATATTTTTTCATCTAACTTGGCGATCTGGCGTTCTAACCTTGCCAGATCTTTCTTAGCTTGACGTTGTTCTGCCGCAGATGAAGTTGATTTGTTCTCTTTCTTGGCCAAACTTCCAGAGATTGCTTTCTCACGCAGTTCTAAATACTGATCAACACCGCGGGGCAGATCTAATAACTTCTTATCGCCTAGTAATCCAACGAAGCGATCGCAAACTCGTTCTAAAAAGTATCTATCGTGCGAAATAATCAGCAAAGTTCCGGCATAGCTATCTAACAAATCTTCGAGCTCGGTCAGGATTTCAATATCAAAATCATTTGTCGGCTCGTCAAGCATCAATACATTTGGGCTCTCCATTAACAATCTCGTTAGTTGTAAGCGACGTTTTTCACCACCTGATAGATCGCCAACTGGAGTCCACTGCGAATCTCGGTCAAAACCTAGGCGTTCGCAAAGTTGAGATGCTGAAAGAGTGCGTCCTTTACCGAGTTCAATATGCGAGGCAACCTTTTCGACTGCTTCAAGTACTCGCCAAGTTGGGTCGAGTTCGGCTAAATGTTGCGTTAAAAACGCGGCTTTTACAGTTACGCCCGTAACTAACTTGCCAGCACTTGGTTGAATTTCGCCCGCAAGGGTGCGCATTAATGTGGTTTTACCGGCACCGTTAATACCAACGATTCCAATGCGATCACCTGGGCCAACATTCCAATAAAGGTCATCAATTAATTCTTTATCGCCAGCACGAACTTGTAAGTGGTGAGCTTCGTAAACAGTGTTTCCTAATCGGTTTTGCGCAAACTTCAACAACTCGGTGGTGTCACGTGGTGCTGGTTCAGCTGAAATCAATTCATTTGCGGCATCAACTCGAAATTTTGGTTTAGTAGTTCGAGCTGGTGCCCCTCGACGCAGCCATGCTAACTCTTTACGGATCAACATATTACGTCGCTGATCTAATACTGATGCTTGCCTTGAACGTTCGGCCTTGGCTAAAACAAATGCAGAATATCCACCGTCATACTCTTCAACTTTTCCGCCGACGACTTCCCAAGTGCGATCTGTTACTTCATCCAGAAACCAACGATCGTGAGTTACGACTGTTACTGCAATGTTTTTACGATTCTTTAAGTGATTTGCTAACCATGCAACACCTTCAACATCTAGGTGGTTAGTTGGTTCGTCAAGCAGAATTAAATCAAGGTCATCTATTAATAATTTGGCCAGGCCAACCCGGCGTCGCTCGCCACCTGATAAAGATAGGAATGTTCGCTCGAATAAGTGATCATCAAAGCCGCCGAATAAACCCGTAAATACTTCGCGAACGCCTGCATCACTTGCCCACTCATGCTTGGCTTTATCGCCCAAAACCACATCACGCACAGTGGCTGCTTTATCGGCAATATCTACTTGATTAAGCATTCCGAGCTTTACTGAATTGTTCTTGGTTACTCGCCCCGAGTCTGGTGCTTCTAAACCGGCGATTAACTTCATTAACGTGCTCTTGCCGGCACCATTTCGGCCAACAATTCCAATGCGATCGCCTTCGGCAACTCCGAGTGAAACATTGATTAATAGGGCTTTAATATCAAAGGCTTTATTGACGCTCTCAACGT
>CAEZUS010000010.1_pt1 | contig 11016 bp, 11 predicted proteins | sample 7264541 | NCBI WGS metagenome assembly CAEZUS01 (sample SAMEA6813836, study PRJEB35770) | freshwater metagenome | biome: Freshwater; feature: Freshwater reservoir; material: water | place: Czech Republic | collected 2016-04-20 | depth 0.5m m | reverse complement strand
TGCCATTCTTTAGAAACCTTTATGTGTAACCCGAGAAAAATACGGGCTTCGAGTTCGCGCTCAATATCTGCGCGGGCGCGCATACCAATATCTTTTAACTGCGAACCTTGGTGGCCCAGCAAAATGGCGCGCTGTGAATCACGTTCCACGTGAATTGTCGCGTGGATATCAAAGAATGGTCGACTGCCAGTTTTCTCGCGCTCTGACATTTCGTCAATAGTTACCACAATTGAGTGCGGTAACTCTTGGCGGGCGTCGCGAAGAGCTGCTTCGCGAATTAACTCGCAGATCAACTGCTCGATGCTTTGATCACTGCGCATATTGGTTGGATAAAACTCAGGGCCTGGCTTTAACTGCTGGCCAATTAACTTCTTTAACAAATCAATTTGTTCGTGAGTCGCTGCAGAAACGGGCACAATTTCATCCCAAGTAAAGCCTTTAGCCATTGCCATAATGCTCGCCAAGCGAGTGGCTAGATTGGCTTTGCTAATGAGATCGGTCTTAGTGACTAAAGCAATTTTCTTGCTACGCGGGTGCTTAGAAATTTCGTCAATAATGTATTGATCACCGGCACCTGATTCTTCATCGGCTGGCAAGCAAATAATAATTACGTCAACTGAATCTAGACTTTCTTCAACAACCGCGTTTAAACGTTTGCCGAGAAGAGTCTTTGGTTTATGAACACCAGGAGTATCAACCAAGATAGCTTGAAAATCAGGTTCATTGACGATGCCGCGAATCGCATGACGCGTGGTATTTGGGTGCGGTGAAGTGATAACTACTTTGCTACCAACGAGTGCGTTAACCAGAGTTGATTTTCCAGTATTCGGGCGGCCAACGATGGCAACGAAGCCCGATCTGAATTCATTCTCTGTGCTCATTGGCTAATCATCTCATTACATTGGTGCGAGGAATTCCACCGCATCTGCAACTGAAGTAACGATTTCGGCGGCTCGCTCGCCTATAAGGCGATGACAACCTTCGCTAACTGGCGAAGTTATTGGACCTGGAATTGCCATCACTGGTCGCAATAATTCAGCTGCATCACGCGCTGTTCGCAGCGAGCCACTACGAAACGCGGCTTCAACAACTAATGTGGCGTTAGAGAGTGCGGCAATTAGTCGATTGCGGGTTAAAAATCGTGATGGAATTGCAGGAGTCCCTGGTGCGACTTCACTGACCAAGCAGCCAAGTTCGGCAATCTCGGCAAATAACCTGGCGTTGCCGGCCGGATAATTGATATCAATACCTGCGGCAATTACTGCAATCGTAATTCCTTCAGCAACAAGTGCGCCCTTATGTGCAGCAGCATCGATTCCATAAGCACCGCCGCTAATAATTGACCAGTCCCGATCGACAAAACCTGCTGCGAAATCTTGGGCAATGCGAACACCATATTGAGTCGGATTACGAGTGCCCACAATTGCTAATGAATCACCAGTTAATAGCGCTGGATCACCTTTAATCACCAACGCAATTGGCGGGGCTGCTAAATCATTTACTGACTGTGGCCAAGTCGAATCTGCTGGCGTAAGAAATGTAGCTTGGGTATCACTAATATTCTGCAGTAACTGATCTGCACTGCTCTCGCGCAGTTTCTCAATAGTGCGCGCGTATTTAACTGGGTCGTATCCCCCATTTAGCGCACGGTCTAAAACGTAATCTGATCCGTTAGTAAAAACTTCGCGTGCCCAAAAAGTAGAACCTCCTTCGACAGCAAGAAATAATCTAGCCCGAGATATTAATTCGCTCATAGCTCGACTCCATCACGCAAGGCATAGGCTTGTTGCACATCAGGCAAGGTGGCGATTTCATGGCGATTTAAGTCAGCCAACGTCCAGGCAGTTCGAATAACTTTATGTAAACCGCGCGCTGTGAGCCGTTCACGATCTAGCTCATCATGTAAGAAATTCATAGCCGCACGCTCGGGTTTGTAATTAGTACGCAAAGCCCTAGCCGGGATTTGGCTATTTAATTTCCAACTCTCATCGGCAAAACGTTTGGCCGCAATATTGCGGGCTGCTATTACGCGATCTCGAATAACTGCACTTGATTCGCCTAATTCATTCTGCGCCATTTCGACTCGGCTAACTGGGTCAACGATTACCCGTAGATCAATGCGATCTAATAACGGTCCCGATAACTTTCCTAAGTAACGTCGAACTTGTTGCGAAGTGCAGGTGCAATTGCGGCCCCGGCCGGAGAATTTGCCACATGGGCAAGGATTTGCAGCCAATACCAAGAGAAATTGCGCCGGGAAAGTTAGATTTCCAATACTTCGAGCAATAGTGATCTCGCCAGATTCAAGTGGTTGTCTTAATGAATCCAAGATACCGATGCCGCATTCTGGCGCTTCATCAATAAAGAGAACCCCGTTGTGCGCGAGTGATGACGCACCTGGTCGAATTACATGCGAACCGCCACCAACCATCGCAACACGTGTTGTTGTGTGATGCGGCGCAACAAATGGTGCCATTAAAGATTGCGGTGCGCGATTTCCCAAAGTGCCAGCAATTGAATGAACTGCAGTGACTTCGAGGGCTTGGGCAATCGTTAACTTTGGCATGATCGTTGGCAGTCGTTGGGCAATCATGCTTTTTCCAGCACCAGGTGGTCCGATTAAAAGTAAATGATGTCCACCGGTTGCTGCTATCTCGGCAGCTAATCGTGCTCGCGGTTGCCCAGCAACATCTGCGAAATCTAATAACTCTTCTACGTTCTCGTATTCCAGATCAAGTGGTTCAGCTTCGACTCGCTCGCCAGTGCGCAACCAACGCAAAACTTCGGCAAGTGTTTCCATCGGAATGATTTCAAGATCAACCATTAGTTTGGCTTCGGCGATATTTGCTCTCGGAACTACCGCTCTTGAAATACCTGCTTTTGCTGCTGCTAACAGCGCTGGCAAAACTCCGCGTACGCTGCGAATTTTTCCATCGAGTGAAAGCTCGCCTAAGAAAACTGTGTCCTCACATATCGGCAAAGTTTGATTGGCCATCAATAGCGCAACTGCAATTGCTAAATCAAAACTGGGGCCACTCTTTGGCAACCAAGCAGGTGATAGCGAAACAGTTACTTTACGATTGGGCCAGAGTTCATTGCTATTTGTCAGTGCTGATCTAACTCGATCACGCGATTCAGATAGCGCTGCATCTGGCAGCCCCAATAAAGTGTAAGCAGGTAACCCATCGGCAATATCAACTTCGACCGTAACTAAATTACCCGCCAGTCCCTGTAGGCCCACCCCGAAAGTCATTCCCAAACTCATAAAACGTTTGCTCTAACTTCAAGCGTGTGCGAGCCATCGGTGCTAATCAAGATGGCAATTGCATCGATTTGATAATCGCAACCAAGGGCCCCATTAGTAGCTAACCAGGCAAGCGCCAACCGCTGAATGCGATGAGCTTTAGCACTATCAATTGCTTCCAGCGGGTGACCAAAAGCGGCTGAAGACCGGGTCTTAACTTCGACCATATGAATCAAGCCGCTGCGATCTAAGGTAACAAGATCAAGCTCGCCTTCGCGCACACGCCAATTACGCGCCAATATTTCATCACCACGTTTAATTAGAAAATTTGCTGCCAATTCTTCGCCGGTATCGCCTAAACATTTATTGTTTCTTTTCATAAGTCGAGAGGCTAAAGAGCAAGCCTGACTTAATTAGTTTGGATTCAAAGCCTTGTGGCTGACTAACTGCTGTGGTTATTTAAGTAGCGCTGCCACATTTGCAAATGAGCGTCGATGTTCTATGCACGGCCCATTTGCAGTTAATAACTGGCTATGGCTAGCGGTGATATAGCCCTTATGTCCGGCGAAACCATAGGCCGGATATTTTTCATCTAATTGGCGCATAATGCGATCTCGATAAACTTTAGCCAAAATTGAAGCAGCGCTAATTGTGTGCACTACTTGATCGCCTTTCCAAACGGCTAAGTTTGGTAACGCTAAACCAGCAATTGCGTATCCATCGGTAAGCACATATGCAGGCGTCACCTTTAAAGCTTGCACAGCTCGTCGCATTCCATCAAGGTTTGCTGCATGCACTCCGCGTGAATCAACTTCGGCGGCTGGAATTTCAATGATGCTGTAAGCAAGTGAATGTTCAATAACTAAATCAAAAAGCAGTTCACGTTTATTTTCTTTAATCTCTTTGGAATCTCGCACTGGTGCTAAATCAGGATGAAACGGATCTTTCAAAATAACTGCTGCTACAACTAATGGTCCTGCACATGCGCCACGGCCGGCTTCATCGACGCCAGCAATCGGTGAGATACCAGCTTCAATTAATAGCTGCTCAATCACCTTCATTAGCGCTACTTAGTTTTTGTTTTAACCGCTGGCTGATTTAACGCATCAACATTTGGTACTAGTGAAATATTCTTGATTGGCCATATAACGGCGAGCACTCGACCCGTTACTCGATCTACTGGTACAAAGCCTTTATTTATATCCTCTTGGTGATAACGAGAATCAGCGCTTGCGCCACGATGATCGCCCATAACCCAAATCTTGTTTTTAGGAACTGTTACATCAAAGTTCATATCACTTGGAACATTGCCTGCAAAGATGTATGGCTCATTCATCTCTTGACCATTGACAGTGATTTTCCCAGTGTTAGTGCAACAAATAACATGATCGCCAGCAACGCCAACAACGCGCTTAACTAAGTACTGTTTAGCTGGGTTGGGCAGAACTCCAACTGTTACCAAAGCTGATTTCAACTTCGCGATTACAAAAGGTGCAGTTTCGACATCGGCCGCAGGTAACCAATTATCTGGATCACGGAAGACCACTACATCGCCGCGTTTAATATCATTTGAAATAAATGGAATGCGATTTACTGCTACTCGATCATCGACTTGCAGAGTATTTTCCATCGAGCCTGATGGAATAAAGAAAAATTGAACGATAAAGGTTTTAATGAAAAGTGAAACGACGAGTGCAACAACAATTAAAACTGGGAATTCTTGTAAGAAAGTCCGCTTGCGTCTCATCTGCGCAAACCGCGTTTAACTTGAGAAGTTATTCGGCTGGCTTATCTTCGGCAGCTGCTTCTGCAACTACCTCAGCAGGAGTTTCAACCACAGCTTCTTCAATAGCAGGAGTCTCAACTGTTTCAAGCACAACTTCTGGAGCCACAACCTCAGCTACAACTTCGGCCACAACAACTGGCTCTGGAATAACTACAGGTTCTGGAGTTGAAAGAATTCCATCGCCGTAACCTTCAACGCCATCGCGCTTTTCGCGAATCTTGGCAGCCTTACCGCGAAGATCGCGCAAGTAGTAAAGCTTGGCGCGACGTACATCGCCCTTCTTTACAAGTTCAATCTTTTCAATAACAGGTGTGTGAACTGGGAATGTACGCTCGACACCAACACCGTATGAAACCTTGCGGATGGTGAAAGTTTCGCGCACGCCATCGCCTTGGCGACGAATTACGATTCCTTGGAAAACCTGAAGACGGCTCTTGTTACCTTCGATAACACGAACAGAAATCTTGAGCTCATCTCCGGCACGGAATTGCGGGATGTCTTTGCGCAGGGATGCTGCATCAACGGCGTCAAGAATGTTCATTTTCGTCCTCTTTTATCTAGATCTAGTCGCGGCTTAAATAACCACGGCAGACTGCGTATCTTGCCACAGGTCATCGCTTAAGCGTAAATCGAGCCTGCGGCCACTTTCGGCCCAGATCTACAGGCTCAGGCGGAAAGTAAGCGTGGCATGCAGGCTGGGGGCGGCAGCAATCGTCGTACCGGCCACTGTTGTGACTTTGGCCCCTGCTTCGCTGGCAATTAAGCCTCCGGCAGCTAAATCCCACTCCTGCAGACCCTTTTCAAAGTAGCCATCGAGTGCGCCCATTGCCACATGGCAAAGGTCAACGGCAGCTGCGCCATTTCGGCGGATGTCACGAATTCGGTTAAGCAACTCGGAAAGTTGGGCCAACTGGGCAGGTCGCGCATCAACGTCATAGGCGAAGCCAGTTGCGATCAGGGCGCGATTTAGCTCGACCCCGTCGTTGCATTTGATCGGCTGCTCATTTAAGAATGCGCCGCCTGCGCGACTGGCGTACCAAGTCGAATTAATTGTCGGCGCAACGACCACGCCAACAACAACGCCCTCGGAATCTTTTGCCGCAATGCTGACATTCCAGCCAGGCAGCCCATACAAATAATTAACAGTGCCATCGAGCGGATCGATCACCCAAGTGATGCCGGATTTTGAAGTTCGCTCAGAACCTTCTTCGCCGATGATGCCATCGTTCGGGCGTGCTTTGAGAATCTCGGAAACTATGTGGGCTTCGCTCTGCGAATCCATCTGGGTCACCACATCGATGGCTGATGATTTAGTTGAAACTTCAAAGTTAGCTGGTCGCTTTTGTAGTAATTCGCCCGCTTCGCGCCCAACTCGTTTCGCTAGTTCGAGAAGTTCGGCAATTACATTTGCATCAGTCATTTCGCAATTCTACTCCCCCGAAATCCCGCTAATGTCGCGGCTCATCGGTTAGGCTCTGAAAACTATGAGCGAACTGCGCGTTAACGGTAAGTCTGAAGATGGCCAATATCTATCTCTTTTAGATAGTGAAGGCAAAGAATTTAGTGTCCGCATTAGCGACACTTTACGTTCAACCGTTAATCAGCCACGTTTGATGTCAGTGCAAGATGATGAAGCTGCGCCAATTTCAGTTAAAGAAATTCAACGTCGCCTACGTACTGGTGAATCACCCGAGTCAATTGCGCAAGATGGAAATACCACAGTTGAAAAAGTAGAGCGCTTCAGCGGCCCGATCTTGCAAGAACGACAATTTATTATTGATCAAGTTGCAACCGTTATTGTGCGCAAAGAACCTGGTCGCGAGCCAGTTAATTTTGGTGATGCAATTGTTTTACGGTTAGCGCCACGTGGTGTAGATATAACTCAGATTAATTACAACTGCTGGCGCATTGAAACCGGAATCTGGACTATTCAAGTTACTTATCCAACCTCTGATCGCCCTGGTGTTGGCCAATGGGAATACGACCCAACCCGTCGTTCACTTAACGCACTTGATGACAATGCCCGTTGGTTATTAGGTGAAGAAACTCCTGCCCCACGTGCACCACTTGAGCCAGGTTTGATTTACACCGAGCAAGTCGAACGCAATCCTCGCGTTACCGAACCTGTGCGCGAAACTCCACGTTTAGTTGCAATTCGTTCCGATGTTGATGCTGAGTCAGCTAAAGATGGCGTTCAAGGTCGCGCGAAAGTTCCGAGCTGGGATGAAATTATGTTCGGTCAAAAGAAAGATGAAGATTAATTAATCGTTTTCTGAAGTAACGGCACGTAGTTTTCGATTTCAGTTAGCGCGCCATGATGGCCAACCATTGCTCCTTCTAAACTTTCACGCTCTGCTTCAATTAAAATCACACCGCCTTTAGCGATCGCAATAATTTCACCCATGCGATCAAAGGTGTCGGCGCTTGGATTAGGGCCAAATAACCCAGCAGTAAGTGCATCTTCGCGTGTGTAAATATCAGCGCGATTGCCTAAGAATTCAGCCCACTTTGATTTAACTTCATTGCGCGCAGCCGCAGAATCAAGCTTTTCATCGAGATACAGATGTCGGGCGCGTGGTTCACCTGCAATCGTGGCAATACCCTGAAGTAATTGATTATCGCGACCCATCACGATCTTCTCTTCAACATTGATCATGCCGTGATCTGCAGTTAGCCAAATTCGAGTTCCTTTTGGAAGTTCAATAATTAGTTGCTTGGCCACCTGATCAAGCATCGTTAACGCGGCTAACCATTTATCAGAACCAACACCATCGCTATGGCCGGCAGAATCAAGGTCATTCATGTAGAGATAAACCAATGCCGGTGATTTAGCTAAAGCTAATTTAGTTTGCGCAACCAGATCATCAACCACATTGGCGCCGCGATAAGTTGCACCGCGAAATACTGCTTGTGTAAAACCGGTGTTCTCGTAACGCTTTGCTGCTACATGTGAAACATTTATTCCAGCAGCAGTTGCGCGTTCGAACAAAGTCGGTACCGGTTGCCAATAAGTTGGATCAACTCGATCATCCCATTTCAGCGCATTTAATATTCGGCCATTGCTGCGCGGAACTCGAACCGTGTAGCCCAACATTCCATGTGCCCCTGGCAAAGTTCCGGTGGTTAAAGTTGCAAGTGAAGTTGCAGTTGTTGAAGGAAATGCAGTTTGTACTCGACCGATACGAATAAAAGTCGAAAGCGTCGGAATATATTGCGCATATTTAGTGATGACTTCATCGCCTAAGCCATCGATGAGAAAAAGAACCTCGCGACCTTTGGGAGATTCGCCGGCGCCAATCTCATCGGTGACATCAGCTAGGCCCAGGCCGGCAAATATCGCCGGCATGATTTGCTGAAGATGCATGCGTTAAGGTTAGGGCATGAAATCCGCGCTTGTCTTTTCGCCTGAAGTCACCGCAGCGCTTGCGAGCAATTCACCTATTGTGGCGCTTGAATCAACAATTATTAGCCATGGGTTGCCTCGTCCATCTAACTTAAATGTGGCCCGCGAAGTCGAAGCAATCGTGCGCGAGCACGGCGCCACCCCAGCAACCATCGCAATTCTTGATGGCATCGTGCATATCGGCTTAACAGATGAGCAGTTAATTGCGATTGCAAATCGCGATGACATCAGCAAGGCATCTAGTCGAGATTTGGCAGTTTTAGTTGCGAGCAAGAAATCGGCAGCAACCACTGTTGCCGCAACTGCACATTTAGCCGCTCTAGCTGGCATCAGAGTTTTCGCAACTGGCGGTTTAGGCGGAGTTCACCGTGGTGCAAATGAATCCTTTGATGAGTCAGCAGACTTAACTGCTCTATCCGCATTAGACATCACGGTTGTTTGCGCTGGCGTTAAATCCATTCTCGATGTTGGCGCAACTCTTGAGCGCTTAGAAACTTTAGCCATTGGGTTAGTCGGATTTAAGACAAATGCATTTCCAGGTTTTTATCTAACTGATTCTGGTTTTACGATTGAGCACCGAGTTGAATCAGCCGCAGATATCGCCGCCGTAATCAAAGCTCGCGAATTAGTTGGAACTAATAATGCCGCTTTGCTAGTTGCCAACCCAGTAGCCACAGAAATGAATCGCGCTAAGCATGATCAGATTTTAGCTACCGGTTTAGCCAAGGCAGAGGCGGCTCACATAACCGGAAAAGATGTAACTCCATTCCTGCTCGAGCATTTCCATTCGACTTCACAAGGTGAATCGCTCTCGGTGAATATCGAAATTATTAAATCAAATAGCGCGCTTGCGGCCGATATCGCAGTTGCTAGCAACTAAATAAAATGTCGAAAATTCTCTGCATCGGTGAAGCAAATCTCGATGTGGTTGCGGTTATTGCTTCTGAAATTAATTACGGTAGCGATACTGCAGCAAAAGTATCTACTCATGGTGGTGGTGCCGGTGGAAATGTTGCCGCCTGGTTACGTATTGCCGGCGCGCAAAGCCATATGTTGGCGCGCATTGGCAAAGATGCCGCCGGCGTTGCAGTGCGCAGCGAATTTGATCGCTTAGGTGTTACTTACTCCGAAATAGATGTTCATGGCGCACCAACCGGAATCGTGATTGTCATCGTTGATAAAGATGGCGAGCGCAGCATGTTTCCGGACAAAGGTGCCAACAGCGGATTAACTCTGGCTGACTTGCCTGAACTTGATACGTTTAACGCTGCCTATATTTCAGGGTACGCATTACTTGATCCGAAATCTCGGCAAGGGATTTTGCAGATGATCGGCAAGATTAAAGCAGCTGGTTTGAAAATTTATTTTGATCCAGCAACAGTTGGCGGAATGGATGGGGTGCCAATTGCCGAAATCCGCGCCTGGATCAATCAGGTGCATTGCTTACTACTAAATGAAGAAGAAGCGAAGTATCTATCGTCTGCAAATGATTTAAATTCGGCGATTTCTGACTTGATTCAGATTTGCCCAACGGTTGTGATTAAACGCGGACCAAATGGCGTAACTGCGGCCAATCGCGGCTCTGCACCAATTTCATTGCCCGCGATCACAACTCAAGTAATTGATACAACAGGTGCTGGCGATAGTTTTGCGGCCGGATTTATTGCAGCCGATCAAGCCGGCCTTGATTTCACCGCTTCACTTGGTGCCGCTCTGACGATTGCAGCCAAGTGTGTTGTAATCGTGGGGGCGCGCCCAGCCCTAGATGCGCAGGTTTAGCCCAACTTATTGGCAGAATCACCGCCATGGCTACGGCAAAGACACCCTCTAAGAGCGCCGCAAAATCGAAAAAACCAGTTGGTCCAAAAGCTGGCGAGTATCCAGGCAAGATTGTTGACGTTGATGTTTCTTCTGAAATGTCAGAATCGTTTCTCGAATATGCATACTCAGTAATTTATTCACGCGCACTTCCTGATGCACGTGATGGTTTAAAACCAGTTCACCGTCGCATCTTGCATCAGATGTCTGAAATGGGTCTGCGCCCAGAACGCGGTCACGTAAAGAGTGCACGTGTAGTTGGCGAAGTAATGGGTAAGTTGCACCCACACGGCGATAGCGCGATTTATGACGCACTAGTTCGTATGGCGCAAAGCTTCTCAATGCGTTTGCCCCTAATCGATGGTCACGGAAACTTTGGTTCACTTGATTCTGGCCCAGCTGCTATGCGTTATACCGAATCACGTTTAGGTAGCGCTGCAATGGCAATGGTTGCCGAGACCGACGAAGACACTGTTGATTTTGGCCCAAACTACGACGGTCAATTACAAGAACCACTTGTTCTACCTGCTGCTTACCCAAACTTATTAGTTAATGGCGGTTCCGGAATCGCAGTTGGTATGGCTACCAATATGGCGCCACATAACTTAGGTGAAGTAATTGCAGCCACTAAATATTTAATTGATAACCCAAAAGCCACACTTAAGCAGTTAATGAAGTTTGTGCCTGGCCCAGATTTCCCAACTGGTGGCGAAATTGTCGGAGTCGAAGGCATTCAAGATGCTTACGAAACTGGCAAAGGTTCAG
>CAEZUS010000009.1_pt1 | contig 11297 bp, 5 predicted proteins | sample 7264541 | NCBI WGS metagenome assembly CAEZUS01 (sample SAMEA6813836, study PRJEB35770) | freshwater metagenome | biome: Freshwater; feature: Freshwater reservoir; material: water | place: Czech Republic | collected 2016-04-20 | depth 0.5m m | reverse complement strand
TTCCGGTCACTTTGGAATATTTGGCTTTAAAGTTTTGAGCAACCGCGATTCCACCTTCCCAAGTATTAGCTGTCTCAATTACCTCTAACTTTACTTTTAGCGACGCAGCCAGCCGCTTTAAAATTTTTGGGGTCGGCGAATATGATTGCAGAACACCAATATGAACATGGCCCAAATCTTTAAGTCTCTTGAGTGCAATTTTGTAAACGGTCTCGAAGTCGCGATCTACAAAATTATATGAGAAGTCAACATTGGTACGACCTACAACGACAAATGGGACTTTCTCATTTTTGAGTACGTTGACTCTTTCATCATTCTCTTCTTTGACATTCATTAAAACTACGCCGCCAGAAAAGTTTGATTGCACAAGTAGACCAATATCGGAATCAGTATCATTTGCTATTGGCCAGATAACGATGTGAAAACCAGAATCCCGAACGCCCGCAACGATTCCTTCGACCAAAGCGCCATCGATACGCGAAGAATGTAAGGTGAAAAGATTCGAGATCATCACCGTCACTATGCGAGGCGATCCACCCGCCAAAGCTGTTGCGGCGTAGTTGGATTTATAGCCTAGTTTTTCAATTGCATCTAAAACTCGTGCCTTGGTCGCCTCGCTGATGGGTCTTTTCCCAGACAGAACATAAGAAACGGTGCTCTCTGAGACGCCAGCTAATCTGGCTACATCCGCTCGTGTTCTCACGTTGCGCACCTTATCTACTTAAAAGACTCTTGCCTATATCTATTGACTATATATCTGGTGCCTCGGTATATTTGGCATTATCGACGCGCGTCGACAAAACTAAAACTATGGGAGAACTATGAAATTCAAAGGTTTAAAAGTGGGTCTTTTAAGCGTCGCATTGGTACTTGTTGGTACAGCTGCGCCGGCTGCAGGTAAAACGCTAACCATTTGGGTTGGAACTGGTGAGGTAGCTACATATGAAGCCGCTTCAGCAGCCTGGGCAAAAGCTAACAATGTTAATTTAAAGATTGTGGCTAAGTGCGGACTTGGTGATTGTGGAATGGCACAGATCGCACCAACCGGTGCAGGTCCTGATTTAGTTTCAGTGGGCCATGACTCGACAGGTGGTCTGGTTAAATCAGGTTTGGTTGAATCTATTAGCGGAAACGTAAATAAGGCGCTATTTTCAACTTCAGTACTTGAAGGCGTTAGCTACAAGTATCAGATTTACGGCGTGCCTCTAAGTATTAGTAACGTTGCTCTCGCAACTAACTTGGCTTTAGTTCCAGATGGTGCCCCAAAGACTTGGAAAGAACTCGAGTCAACAGCTGTCTCACTAATTGAATCTAAAAAAGCTAATGTTGGAATTGTTACGCATCTAGATGGCTACTTTGGTTACCCATTCTTCGCAGCTATCGGCGGTTATGTTTTTGATACTAAGAGCAATGCTTATATCAATTCAAAGAACAACGGTCTCTACTCTTCAAAACTAGCTAAGAATGCCTATCTAATGGATAAGTGGCTAGATGAAAAACTATTCGATGCAACTAATACTTATGATGCATCAGAATTTATGAATGGTAAGGCTCCATTTTCATTAGTTGGCCCATGGGCTATGGCTGGGTTAGCTAAGTCTGGAATTAAGTATGATCTTTCTGGAATTCCGTCAGTAAGCGGTGGAATCGCACCTTCATTTAGTGGTGTTACGGCTCTTTACTTGAACCGATTTAGCAAGAATAAACTGCTTGCACGTGATTTCCTCGTGAAAGTTGCACAAACTACAGCCTTCCAGACAGCTCTAAGCAACTTCAATGTCAATTACCCTGCACTGAAGTCTGCAGCAGCACTTGTTGATCCAAAGAGCGATGCCGGCAAGATTGGTGCTTACGGTCAATTGTGTACACCAATGCCTAATATCGCTGAAATGGGTACCGTTTGGAGCTATTGGAACGGTGCGTTTGCAGACTGGGCAAGCGGCAAGACCAAATTTGGGCCTGCCATGAAGGAAGCTTCGGCAAACTTAAAGAAAGCACTTGCTTCTAGTTAAAGAAATCTAAGAGGTTCTGGCACATTGGAATTCACCTTTGTGCCAGAACTTTCTTTCTTAACTTCCCGTTGCAATTTTAATAAATCTTCAAAACTATTGTTTCAAAAAATTTAGGTGGTGATGAGTTCTGATTAAAGCTAAAAAAATCGGCACCAAAGGATTGAAGTACCTGCTGACTTACTTAGTAGTTGGTGCCTTAATCTTGGCGGGCGCCCGTTTTTTACAGAATAAATCATGGTTCCTGGGCTTTTTCTTCTTTGTCGCATCAGCGCTAATTCTTTATTTTTACTCTACTCAAAAAAGAATTCCGGGTAAGTACCTGCTGCCTGGATTATTACTTCTTTTCCTATTTCATATCTATCCTGCCTTTTACTCAGGCTATGTGGCATTTACAAATGTTTCTAATGGCCATTGGCTCTCGAAGTCTCAAGCTATAGATGCCATGATAAATGATTCGTATATGCCCGTTGAAAATGCTGCTCCAATCCCTTTTCAAATTGCCAAAAAAGTTGATAACGACGAGGTTTATCTGATTTTTCAATACCCAGAAAAAACCTATTGGGCTGGAAACAACTCAAATTTGATTGACCTCAAACCGTCAGAAATCAGAATTTCAACAGATGGGAAGGTTGAAAAGCTTCTTGGATTTCAAATTGTTAACGTCCAATCTATAGTTGAAGATTTAGGAAGTATTCGAGTAAGACTCAAAGATGGCTCATCACTTCAACCTCAAGATTTTGAATACTTAAGCGTTTCCAGACATACCCTCATTTATTCTGCCAAGAAGGACCAAATAACTAATATCGTGACTGGAACCCAATACCGCCCGGATGATAACGGGCAGATGGTTAGCCAATCTGGCGAACTCCTCTACCCTGGCTGGACTGCAAATGTGGGCTTTCGAAACTTCTCAAAGATAGCAAATGACGATGAAATTCGACGTCCATTATTGAGAGTTTTAGTCTGGACAGTTGTTAATGCGTTCCTAATGGTCACTTTGAGTTTTCTCATGGGAATAGCTCTCGCTCTTGTTATGAATTACAAGCACATGAGATCTCGCAGATTTTATCGAACTATTTTCATTACGCCAATGGCGGTCCCAAGTGTAATTTCGATTCTTGTTTGGGCTGGATTGTTCACTACGAAAACTGGAATTATTGATCGATTTTTTCACATCGACACTGCCTGGTTAACAGAGGCTACACCTGCTCGTATTGCAATTTTAATCGTTGAGGTTTGGCTGACCTTCCCTTACATGTTTTTGATTTCAACTGGAGCAATTCAATCAATTCCAAGTGAGATTCTAGAGGCGGCTGAAATCGACGGTGGATCACCATTTAAAATATTCCGCCTAATTAAATTGCCTCTTGTTCTTAGAACGTTATCGCCATTACTTGTTACTAGTATGGCTGGAGCCCTAAATGCTTTCGGCGTGATTTTCTTATTGACCAATGGTGCTCCTGTGTTCAGCGATTCGAATGGAAATGCCGGAGCTACAGATATTCTGATTTCTTACTCGTACAAACTCGCTTTTAATGGGCAAGAAGGAAACAACTACTCGATGGCAAGCGCACTATCAATTCTTAACTTCATTATGGTCGCGATCGCTTCAATCTATGGCTACCGCAGAATGAAGACCATGGAAGGGCTCAATTAAATTATGGAAAAGATCCTTAAACCCAAAATTACCTTCAAATTCTGGCTACGTAACCTGCTCTGGAGACACCTGATTGGCCTTTTTGTGGTCGTTTTTTCCATATTCCCACTTCTTTGGGTTGCTTCAGCCGCATTTGATGAAGTTGGGCAGTTAAGCACACAGACTTTAATCCCGAAATTTCGAGGTCTAGAAAACTTCCGAATGCTATTTAGCAATCCTAATAATCCTTTTACAACTTGGATTAGGAACTCATTAGTAGTGGCTAGCGTCGCTGCAATCTTGCAAATACTTATCGGTGCTTCGGCAGCTTATGCACTGAGCAGATATAGGTTTAAAGGCAGAAAAGTAATGCTTTCTTCAATTGTGCTGGTTCAGATGTTTCCTCAACTTCTTGCAGCCACCTCAATTTACCTAATGATTAACACATTTGGTAAGTCTTTTGCTTTTCTCGGACCAGGACATCAAATTCCTTTAATCCTAATTTTCACTGGCAGTGCTTTAGGAATTAATACTTGGATGTTGAAAGGGTTCTTTGATACCGTCCCTACTGAAATTGATGAAGCGGCTCGAGTCGATGGAGCGGGTCACTTTATTATTTTCATAGGTATCATTTTGCCATTGGTAATACCTGTACTTGTAGTTAACTTTGTTCTATCTTTTATTAGCTTGCTTAATGAATATTTAATCACTTCAGTAATTCTTGGCCTCGGCGGCAAGAGCGCAACCGTGGCCGTGGGCCTTCAGCAATTCATTATTGGCCAATATGGGAAAAATTGGGGACCTTTTGCGGCAGGAGCCTTGATTGCAACTATCCCGGTACTTTTGCTTTTCATCTTCCTGCAAAAATGGTTAGTAAGCGGGCTTGTCAGCGGCTCTACTAAAGGTTGAAGAATCAGATGCGAAATGTTGCACATGAAGAGAAAAGATAATCAGTATGAGAATTGCATTCTTAGGTGACAGCATTACACATAGTGGCTCTTGGCAGGATTGGCTTCCTGGTCATCAGGTAACAAATTTTGCACAACCCGGCCACACAACTTTTGATATGGCCAATTTATTTGAAGAAGTAAGAACTGTTGATCCAGAACTAATAATCGTAATGATTGGGACAAATGACTTTGGTGGCCAGCGATTACCTGAAGAACAAGTTGTTCATAATATTCTTGATAATGCGAATAATTTAAGGGAGCTTTTTCCTGTCGTGCCAATTATTTGGAATTCACTTTCTCCAAGAAGCGATGAATATTCACAGAAAATCGTAACTACAAATAAGAAGATTAAGCCAGCACTTGAAAATCTCAGAATTGAGTACCTAGATGTCTTCTCGCTTTTGAAGGAATCAGGCTCAATTATTATCGAGAGACGATATTGTGCGGATCCAGATTCATTCGGCTTGCATTTAAATCAGTCAGGCTATGAAGTTTGGCTTAAGGCATTAGAACCTCTAATTTACAAATTCGCCTAGCAAATTTGATTTTTTTAGCAATTACCTAGATTCGCATAGTAGACATTGAAGCACCTAGGCTGGAAAGAGAATTCCAACCTAGGTGCTTCATGACTGTTCCTTGACTTAAACCTACTTAATCTTGAAAGTTTTGGTGTAAACCTTCACTCCCCCGACAGTAATAGTTACCACGTTCTTACCAGCCTTAACATTATTAACGCCAGTTTTAGCAGCTTTACCATTTATCTTCACAACGGCCTTTGCGCCTTTAACTGTGACATTGATGGTTCGCTTGCTTGCCTTAACCAATACATATGGCTTGACTTCAACGGTAAATTTCTTAGTTGAAGCTGAATACATATCTGTCGCGGTTTGAGTTGCAGTGATTGTTACAGACCCGCTCTTAACCATATTAAGAGTTGAGCCATTTACGGCAACAACTTTCGGATCTGAAGATGAATAACTCCATGCACCATCTGAATTAGATTTAGGCGCTGCAACTGTCAGTGGAGTTGCTCCAAATACAGCGGTCATATTCGCAAAATCTTCAACTGTGGCAGTTAACTTAAGCGTTGAAACTGACACTAATTGCGCTGACTCGGTAGGTGAATCTCCGACCAAGTTAGTCGCTAACAATTTAAATGTATAACTTGTAGCTGGAGATAGCCCAGTAATAACTATTTCACCTGATGCAGCTGAGGACTTGAGAGTCGTAGTTGCACCAGTGTTTGAAATAGCGGTGTAAGAGAAAATTGGTGATCCACCATCTGAGGATGGGGCCGCAAAAGGTAACGTAACTGAAGTTGCGCTTATCGACTTAGCCGTTCCTGCACTTACCGTGCCAGGCAGAGACTTGCCACAAACATTGGTCATGTTCTCTAAGCCACTGTTTGGCATACCAATTTCGAGCATTGAATATTCAGTACCGCAGTACAAATAGCCAAGCGCTGAAGTTTGATTAAAAGCTCCGGAATCAACAAATAGAATATTCTTTGAGAGCGCTATTGTTTTTAGAGATTTGGCGTGATCAAAAGCGCTGTACTGAATAGATATCAGCGATTCTGGTGTTTTGATTGATTTGAGATAAACAGCTCCGTAGAAAGCATTAGGCGCGACTGAGGTAACTCCTTCTGGAATTACATATTCTTCCGCGACTTTTCCTTGTGGGTAAGCTATAACCTTTTTTAGATCCTTATCAAAAAGCACACCATCAACTGAAGTGTAATTTGGATTTGCCGGATCCACATTGATTTTTACAAGTGAAGCCCACCCGTTGAAAGCACCAGGGTTAATTGTCAATAAAGTCTCTGGAATGTTGATAGTTTTCAAAGTACTTTCCATCGGGGTGCCATATATTTGAAGTGCGATCACTGATTTTGGAAAAGTGTAAGAATCTCCACTTTTAGATTGTGGATAAACAATCAACGAAGTTTGATCTTTATTGAATAGCACGCCTTCAATAGAAGTGAAGTTTGGGTTCTTCGAATCTACAGTGATGCTTGTCAAAGCTGCTGAATCGTAAAACCAGTAACTATCGATGTTTTCTAAAGTTGCAGGAATCGATACAGTCTTTAGCGTCTTTGCTAAGTTACTGAAAATCCAGCTGCTAACCGAGGTAATTCCATCCGGAATAACCAAGTCTGATTTACTCTTATCGGCTGGCGCAAATAACAAACTAGTCTTATCTGCGTTGTAAATATTGCCATCAACGATTGAGAAATTTGGGTTTGCTGGATCAACTGTGATCGTTTGCAGAGAAGTGTTCAAGCCAAATGCGTCAGTGATTTTGGCAAGATCCTTTGGAATAGAAATAGAAGTTAAAGCAGAACCCATAAAAGCGTATTCTGCAATTTCAACAACTGTTGCAGGAATATCAAGTTTTGAGATCTTACTTGCGGCTGGAAAACTGATTAATAACGTCTTTTTCTTATTTAGCAATGCCCCATCAACCACGACGTAATTCTCATTTTCTGGGTCTACGGTAATGCTTTCAAGAGCTTTGGTCATATAAAACGGATAAGGACCAATGCTTTTAACGGATTTTGGAATTGAAATAGACTTTATCTTTTCGGCTTGTCCTAAAAATACTGCACCGATGCTGGTTACTTTTTCCGGAATATTTATACTGGTTATTGTGCTATTCCAGAAAGTGTAATTTCCAATTTCCGTGATTGAATTTGGCAACGTTAATGCTCCTAGCTTGCTTTCGCTGAATGCATTTTCGCCTATGGATGTCGCGCGGCTATCGATAACCAAGTCACCAACACAAGATTCACCGCCCCTTACGACACCATTTACAATTTTATATGTCGCGTTAGGGCCACATGGCAAGGTATAAGTTCCGGAATCTGCAGTCACCGATGATGACGATGCAGATGTGATTACCGCATTAGTTGCGCTAGAAGCTACTGAATCACCTGCGATATTGGTCGCAACTACTGTGAATGTGTATCGAGTCGATGGCTTCAAACCTGACACGATGATGGAACCCGTGGATCCATCAGCATCGGCAGTTGCTAGATCTCCAGCATTTGAAAATACAGTGTAGGAGGTTATTGAATCGCTTCCTGTAGCTTCTGGTGCTGAGAAATTAACCTTGACAGAAGTGTCGTCGACAGCAGTTGCAGTGACGTTCTTCGGAGCACTTGGGACTTCTTTGCCACAGAGATTAGGTCTGTTGGAATTCTGACTTACAATATCTTCAGACTTTAAAGTCGAACCGCAGTATATGAATCCGGGATCATTTGGATCAGCAATAGAATCGTATTCAACTTTCTCAACACCATCTGGGATGGTAATCGGATTCTTAATACTTCCGCGGAATGCGCCATAACCTATAATTTTTACAGTGTCAGGGATTCTAATCGACCGTAGTGAATTCATATAGGCAAAAGCATAATTTCTAATCTCGGTTAATCCATTCGGCAACTCAACTGAAATTAGTTTGGAACTATAGAAGGCGTTGTCTTCTATCTTAGTTACTGTCGAAGGTGCAACATAACGCTTTAGGGGTTTTGAGCTCGGATAAGAAATTAGAGAAGTTTTATCAGCATTAAAAAGGACTCCATCGACAGATGAATAATTCTTATTTGCACTTGCTACCGTAATATTCGAGAGCATCGAGCTGTTGATAAAGTTAGCTGCCCCTATTTTTTCAACCGAAGCAGGGATAATTATATTTTCCAGGCTTTGAGTTGCGCTAAAAGCTGATTCACCAATTTCAATTAATTTGTCAGGCAGCGTCAAGTTCGCTAAATATCGAGCACCTTCGAAACCACCGTTTCTAATGATTCTTACAGTCGAAGGCACCACGTAATCAACTGAAGTTTTACTCATTGGGTAAAGCAAGAGAGTTGTCTTATCTTTATCGAATAAAACACCGCTGGCCGATGTGAAATTCTCATTCTCTGGATCAATAGAAATACTAAAAAGTCGGGAATTACCTTGCACGATAAATGATCCATTAGAAGCGCCAAGAGTCTTAATGCTCTTAGGTAATTGAATTACGCGAAGATTGTAATTTTCAGCAATAGCTGTGCTTTCAATCTCCGTGACGCCATTTGGGATAGTCAGCTTAATTAATGATTCGTTCCCATATATTGCATTAGTTCCTATAGTTGTGACTGTTGAAAGAATTGTAAAGTCTGACAAATCTTTACCAGATGGCACCGAGATTAACTTCGTTTGATTCTTGTTATACAACATTCCAGCAACTGAAGAAAAGTTTGGATTTGTTGAATCGACAACAAAGGATTTCAATGATTTGAGTCCAGCGAATGCATTATTATCAATAGTCTCGACGCTGCTTGGAATATTGATGGCAAATAACTTAGTTTGACCCCAACCGCCTAAGTAGCCAGAGATAGTTTTTACACTATTTGGCAACGTAATAGAGGTTAAAGAGCTGCCGCTAAAAGCATTCCAACCAGTAGTTCTAACTTTATTGCTTAAGACTAAATCGCCGCTGCATTTTTCGCCGCCCGTAGCAACACCATCTTCTACGTTATAAGTTGCAGTTCCACCACATGGAATCTCTATAAATGCTGGCTCAGTTGTAATCTCATTTGAACTTACTGATTCAGCCGAATTTCCGTAACCATTTGAGGCAATAATTTTGAAAGTATATGAAGTCTCAGGATCTAAGCCTGTTACTTCAACTGTTCCTGAACCTTCTTGTTGAAGGTAGCCGGTGATACCGCCAGGCGTGGAAATGGCGGTGTATGTATTTATAGCTGAACCGCCATTAGAAGCAGGCGCTGTGAATGAAACAGATGCCTTTTTAGAGCCTGTAGCAGTTGCCTTGCCAATTATTGGAGCTCCAGGAACACCATTCGTGGTCACAGATTGAGAAACAGCGGACGCAACTGAGTCGCCGACCACATTTGAAGCTACAACGGTAAAGGTATAGCTAGTTGCAGGGTTTAAACCAGATACTTCAATCGTGCCAGAGCCTGCTTGCTCAATTGTGCCAATAAGTCCACCAGGTATCGACGTTGCAGTGTATGAGGTTATGGCAGAGCCACCATTAGAAGCAGGTGCGCTGTATGCAACTGAAGCAGAATTTGCCCCGGTTGATGTAACTGTTCCGATGGTTGGCGCACCTGGCTCATTAAGGCCACAAACATTTGGCTTTCCATTTAATCCAGCACTATCGAGCATTTGCTGCGTCAAAATATTTGTGCAGTATTTAAAGCTCTTTAATGAGTCTGAAATAAATGAACCCCAGCCCAATTCCCCGACGCTATTCGGAATGGTAATTGATTTTAAAGAACTGTAATAAAAGGCAGCATCACCTATGTGAGTTATACCTTCTGGAATAATCATGGTGCTAAAACTTGTTTGAGCAAAAGACCAAGGTGCGAGTTTTCTTACATGAGATGGAAATACGTAAGTTGATCCAGATTTAGCTTTTGGGTAATGAACTAGAACTGACCCATCCTTGTTGAATAGAACGCCATCGATACTTTTGTAGTTTGGGTTACTTGCAGCAACGTTGATCGACGTCAAAGCATTGTTATAGAAAAATAGTTGCCAAGTATCAATCAATGTAACGCTAGCAGGGATATCAATTGACATTAATGCGCCGGTTCCTGAAAAAACTCCTGCTCCAATAGTCTTAACTGAAGTCGGAATAATTATTGTTTTTAGAAGAAGCGCAGATGCTATCGACCAATCTTCAAGTGTTTCTACTGATGTTGGAATATTAAAGTTTTCATCAAGTCTGCCGGCCGGGAAACGAATTAAACTTGATTTATTTTTGTTAAATAAAACTCCATCCACACTGGAATATATTGAATTGCCGTCTGCAACATTAATATTTTTTAAGGCAGTGTTATTCCAACTTAATGAAAATGCCTGGTCAATCTGAACAACAGAGCTTGGAATCGAAACGTCAGTTATCGTACGCGAATCATTCCATGGATAAGATTCAATATTGGTAACACCTTCTGGAATATTGAACTTAGTTATCGATTGATTACGGGCAAAACTCTCAAAGCCTATTCTTGTCACCGTGCTTGGGAAATTCCAAGTGTCGAATTTCTTGCCTTCAGGAAACTTAACAATTGTGGTTTTATTCTTGTTGTAGACAACTCCATCAACGGAAGAATAAAGAGGGTTGTCTGCTGCCACATTTATTGCTACTAAAGCTTGCCCCATAAATGAATTTGCAAACATCGATGAGACATTTTTTGAGATTGTTATGCTCGTGACTTTATCTAAATTTGCAAAGGCGCCGTAGCCAATAGTAGTGACTGAATCTGGAATAGTTATTGAAGTTATTTCACGGCTAGACCCTGAAAATGCATATTCGGCAATAGATGTCGCAGTTGAACTTATATTCAGTTCGCCGGCACAATCCGTACTATTTTTAACTACGCCATCTGTGATTGTGTATGTACCACCGAGGCTGCAAGTAAATGTTGTAGTGGCAGCGTTTGCTGCCTGAGGTATGGCACCGGCAAACAACGTTGTGGTTAGCAATGTAATTAGTATTCGCTTTAGGAATAGCTTGGAAGATATGCTTGACTTTGTAATTTTCAGATTGCGGTTCATTTTTCTCCCAATAACGGTTAAGTGCTAGCCCTAGGTATCACCCGAGGGTAGTGGGTGGGGTGAGGAAAACCAACGGGGTGATGCATGAATTCAGCCATCATTTATATGAATTTTGAGCGTCATTTTGCAG
>CAEZUS010000008.1_pt1 | contig 11761 bp, 8 predicted proteins | sample 7264541 | NCBI WGS metagenome assembly CAEZUS01 (sample SAMEA6813836, study PRJEB35770) | freshwater metagenome | biome: Freshwater; feature: Freshwater reservoir; material: water | place: Czech Republic | collected 2016-04-20 | depth 0.5m m | reverse complement strand
TTGCACTAAACGAACAGCACGGCCATCTTTAACATCAACTGCTGGTAGGAGTTCTAATTTTTTCATAGGTTCTTACTCCAATTTGAAATCAATTTAAGTCCAGCCGAACCAGACTTCTCTGGATGAAATTGAGTTGCGGAAAGTACGCCATCTTCAACGGCTGCCAAAAATGGTTCGCCGTATTCGGCCCACGCTTGATATTGACCAACTGGCGCCGTTGCAGCATAGGAATGCACGAAATAGAAACTTTCATTCTCAACGCCGGCAAAAATAGTTGATCCCGGAGTTGTTGAAACGGTGTTCCATCCCATGTGCGGCAAGATTGGGGCATTTAATTTCCGAACCATGCCGCGCCATATTCCAACGCCTTGGTGTGCTCCATTTTCGGCATGCTCTAAACCGCTTTCGAAAAGAATCTGCATACCAATACAAATTCCAAGTGTGGGGCGACCCAGCGCAATTCGTTCGCGCGCGATTTCATCACCGTTGACACTTTTTAGCCCATTCATACAAGCAGCAAAAGCTCCAACACCTGGAATTACTAAACCAGTTGCTTCGAGCGCTATTTTGCGATCAGAAGTTACAACTACATCGTGACCGGACGTCGCAAATGCACGCTCTGCTGAACGCAGATTTCCAGAACCATAATCAAGAATTGCAATCAATGAAGGCCTACAACGAACCCTTAGTTGATGGAATTCCGGATACGCGACCATCTAGTGAAACTGCATCACGTAATGCGCGCGCAACAGCTTTGAATTGTGCTTCGAAAACGTGGTGTGCGTTGCGTCCTTCAAGTACGCGGATGTGCAGCGCTATATGCGCTTCGGCCACAATTGATTCCCAAATATGTTTTCCGAGTGTGGTGTCGAAGGTACCAATTAACTCAACAATTTCTGGTTGGCGATGCACTAAATATGGGCGACCAGAGAGATCAACTGCTGCTTGCACTAAAACTTCATCGAGTGGAACCATGGCATCGCCGAAACGACGGATACCCGTTTTGTCACCTAACGCTTCACGCAGAGCTTGACCAAAAGCGAGCGAAGTATCCTCGACAGTGTGATGCGAATCAACATCAACATCACCTGTGGTCTTGACCGTTAAATTAAAACCAGAGTGCTTACCAAGTTGCGAAAGCATATGATCAAAAAAGGGCACTCCAGTATCAACGCTGATTGAACCATCGCCATCTAGATTTAATTCAACGAGGACATGTGACTCTTTAGTTTTACGTTCGACGCGGGCAGTTCTCATTTACTTGGCTCCTTCTTTTAAAACTTCGGCGAGCGCCGATAGAAATTCTTGATTTTCGGCGGCAGTGCCGATGGTTACGCGAAGTTGACCTAATAATCCCACATCTCGAATCAAGATGCCGTGATCTAGTAATTGTTGCCAGATCTGCTCGGCAGGTTGGCTGAAACCACCGAAAAGTAAGAAATTAGCTGCACTTGGCGTGACCGATAAACCTAATTTAGTTAACTCGGTCTGCACAAACTCGCGTTGTGCAATTAAAGTAGCAACGCCCGCCAAAAGTTCATCTGAGAATGAAAGGGCGACTTCAGCAACCGCTTGGGTGATTGCACTTAGGTGATAAGGCAAACGCACCAGTTGCAGAGCCTGGATCACGACCCGATCGGCGATCAAATAACCTAATCGAGCACCCGCAAAAGCGAAAGCTTTACTCATGGTGCGAATAACAATCACATTTGGGTAATGCGCAATCAAAGTTGCAGCCGATGCTTCTTCTGAGAATTCGGCATAAGCCTCATCGACAACAAGTAAGCCACCAACAGAACCAGTGGCTTTAGCCAATTCGACAATTTCTGAAATTTTAACAACTGAGCCAGTTGGATTATTTGGTGTAGTGATAAAGGTAAGTGTTGGTTTAGATTCCAGGATTTGCTGAGTAGCTACCAAAACATCTAAGGAAAAATCTGCTCGACGTTTTCCGTCAAGCCAGTTAACTGAAGTCACTTTGGCTATGAGGGGGTGCATTGAATAAGAGGGAGTAAATCCAAGTGCGCTTTCGCGACCAAAAGCTAAAAATATTGATTGAATAATTTCATTGCTGCCATTAGCGGCCCAAAGATTATCTGCCGTAAAAGTTAAGCCAGTTTGATTTGAGATATATGTTGCCAAGCCTGAGCGCAACGCGATCGCATCACGATCTGGATATCTATTTAAAGTTGCACTTACTTCGGCAACACGTTTAGTTATTGCCGACACTAACGCCGCAGATGGCGAAAACGGATTCTCGTTAGTATTTAAGCGAGCGCTCGCCGATACTTGTGGTGCACCGTACGCCGACATTGGCTTTAGCGGCTCGCGCAGTGGCAACCAAGCCGGCCAGTTATTAGAGGTGCTCATAAATTCTCAAATCGCACAGTCATAGCTTCACCGTGAGCAGGCAGATCCTCGGAATTAGCCAACGTGACAACAGTAGGTGCAATATCGGTAAATGATTTTTGATCGTAAGAAATGAAATGCAAACCTCGCAAGAAGGTTTGTACAGATAAACCACTGGAATGACAGGCGCATCCACCAGTGGGTAATACGTGGTTTGAGCCAGCTGAGTAATCACCCAACGAAACTGGAGCGAATCGCCCAATAAATACTGCGCCCGCATTTCTAATGCTTTGTGCATCCTTTGCTGCGTTCTTGGTTTGAATTTCCAAATGCTCGGCGGCATAGGCATTGACGACAGTTAGGCCTTGTTCAATTGAATCAACTAGAACAATGGCAGATTGAATACCTGAAAGAGCAGTTTCTATTCGATCACTATGTTTTGTGATTGCAACTCGAACTTTGAGTTCGTGTTCAACGGCTAATGCCAGTTCGGTTGAAGTGGTAACCAATACAGCTGCGGCAATTGGGTCATGTTCGGCTTGGCTAATTAAGTCGGCAGCCACATCACTGGCGTACGCAGTTTCATCGGCCAAGATTGCAATTTCAGTTGGGCCAGCTTCAGAATCTATTCCGATGACTCCACGCAAAGCTCGCTTTGCAGCAGCCACATAAATATTTCCTGGTCCAGTAACTAAATCGCATTTCTCGCAAAACCCATCAATGCCATAAGCGAAGAGCGCAATCGCTTGCGCTCCCCCAACTGCATAAACTTCGGTTATTCCAAGTAGTGCACAAGTCGCCAATATTGTTGGATGCGGCAAACCGCCAAATTCACTTTGTGGCGGTGAAGCAACCGCAATGCTTTGAACTTTGGCGATCTGGGCCGGAACCACATTCATCATCACGCTACTTGGATAAACAGCGCGCCCACCCGGTACATATAGACCAACTCGATCTACCGGAATCCATTTTTCGGTAACAGTGCCACCGTCTACAACTTGTACGCTTTTTTCTTCTCGTACTTGATCTTCATGAACTTTGCGGACCCGCGATATTGAGAGCTCGAGGGCTGCTCGAATTGCTGGATCTAATTGCGCTAAAGCTTGATCAAGTGCGCTCTGCGGAACTCTGATATCTGATGGCTTAACCCCGTCGAATTCTTGGGCTAACTCGCGCAAAGTATCTTGGGTGCCATTTTTAACTCGCTCAAGAATTGGTGCGATTGCAGCCATGGCGGTCTCAACATCTAAACGAGCGCGCGGAATCTCGCGGTTTATTTCCGCTTTGCTTAATTTACGACCACGCAGATCGAGGGTTCGAATCACAACCCCATTCTACTTCTAAGAGCTATACGTTCTGCAGACAATTAGGGCCCAGGATCGCTTTGAGGTCAGCGCTCAAACTAGGCGATGAAGTCACCTTAAATTCCAGTTTCATAACTGTGTTACCAGCAGGTTCTTCTAATTGAAGATGGACTTCGCGCTTTCCAGGATGGGTACGCAAAATCTCTTTCAATCGATCAACAATTGGTGGTGTGCACTGAGCGATTGGCATCGTAATTATTAGCGGACCTGCTGGCCCCTGTGAAATATCAGGATAAGTAACTTCGAGAGCGGTAAATCGCAATTTGTCTTCGCGTCGATCGACTCGACCTCGAATCAGAGCTACTCGGTCGGTGGTTAAAGTAAGAGCATATTGATTGTAGGTATTTGAGAAGAAGAGAACTTCAAGAGCTCCTTCAAGGTCCTCAATATTTACTACTGCCCAGTTAGAGCCAGTCTTAGTAATTTTTCGAGTAATACCAGTGATTAAGCCACCGATCGTGACGACTTGTTCGTGATCGCCACCTTCGTCAATTAATTCAGAGATTGATTTAGAAACATTGGCACGCAGAATATGTTCAACGCCTAGAAGTGGGTGGTCGGAAACATATAAACCGAGCATCTCACGTTCGTAATTTAAGAGCAGCGCTTTATCCCATTCGCCTTTTGGTACTTCAACTTCCATGGTCGCAACTGAAGTAATACTGTCGCCACCAAATAGATCGAACTGTCCGATAGCTTCGGCTCGCTTACTTTCAATAACTGAATCAATCGCTTCTAGATGAATACTCATGAGACCTTTACGAGATTCTCCGAGTGAGTCAAAAGCGCCACCCTTAATCAAAGATTCGATAGTTTTCTTATTACATACCTGAGCATCAACTTTGGCTAAGAAATCACCGAATGAAGTAAACCGACCCTTGGACTCGCGCGCTGCCTTAATGGATGCCACAACACCTTCGCCCACATTGCGAATAGCCGCCAAGCCAAATCGAATATCGATTCCGCGCGGGGTGTATTCGGCATCAGATTCATTTACATCTGGTGGTAAAACTTTGCTGCCCATGCGTCGACATTCAGATAAGTAAAGTGCCGACTTATCTTTATCGTCACGAACACTAGTTAGCAAAGCGGCCATGTACTCAGCCGGGTAATTAGCTTTTAAGTAGCCAGTCCAGTACGAAACCATTCCATAACCAGCACTGTGGGCTCGGTTAAATGCATAATCCGAGAATGGAATTAGTACGTCCCAGAGACGTTTTATCGCTGGTGCCGAGAAGCCGTTTTCACGCATGCCGCTTTCGAAGTGCACATACTCTTTATCGAGAACATCACGATTCTTCTTACCCATGGCCTTTCGCAAAAGATCTGCGCGGCCCAGTGAGAAGCCCGCAACTTTCTGGGCAATCGCCATTACTTGTTCTTGATAAACAATTAAGCCATAAGTGTCACCCAAAATATCTTCGAGAGGTTTCTCGAGTTCAGGGTGAATTGGTTCAACAGGTTTACGTTTATTTTTACGATCTGCGTAGTTGTTGTGTGCGTTCTCGCCCATCGGGCCTGGGCGATATAGGGCAATAACTGCCGAAATATCCTCAAACGAATCTGGCGCCAAACTCTTAAGCAGTGCGCGCATTGGCCCGCCATCTAGTTGAAACACACCTAAGGTGTCGCCTCGGGCAAGCAGTTCGTAGGTCTTCTTATCATCTAGTTTTAAAGTTTCCAGGACTACTTCTTCGCCGCGATTAGCTTTAATGTTTAATAAACAGTCATCTAAAACAGAAAGGTTTCGTAACCCCAAGAAATCCATTTTTAATAATCCAGTAGCTTCGCAAGCGCCCATATCGAATTGCGTAATGATTGCGCCATCTGCTTCGCGGCGATGAATTGGAATTACATCAAGTAATGGTTGGGCTGAAAGAATGACACCCGCTGCGTGAACACCCCATTGTCGCTTTAGCCCTTCAAGGCCACGCGCAGTATCTACAACAACCTTGCTATCTGGATCAGATTCATAAAGTTGGCGGAATTCACTTGCTTCGCCATAACGTTCATCTTGCGGATTAAAAACTCCGCCAAGTGAAATATCTTTTCCCATTACAGCTGGTGGCAAAGCCTTGGTTAATCGCTCGCCTATCGCATATGGATATCCAAGAACTCGAGTTGAATCTTTAATCGCTTGTTTAGATTTGATCGTGCCATAAGTAATGATCTGAGCCACGCGATCTTCGCCGTACTTAGTTGTGGCATATCGGATCATCTCGCTGCGACGACGTTCATCGAAGTCGAGATCAATATCAGGCATAGAAATACGCTCTGGATTAAGGAACCGCTCAAATAAAAGTCCGTGCTCAATTGGATCAAGGCCGGTAATGCCTAAGGCATATGCAACTAATGAACCTGCTGCCGATCCACGACCTGGGCCAACTCGAATCCCTTGGCTTTGAGCATGTGAAACTAAGTCAGCCACAACTAAGAAATAACCCGGAAAGCCCATTTTGTTCATGACTTCGAGTTCATAATTTAAACGTTCTGAATATGCCGCTGGAACTTCACCATTTAAGCGACGTGATAGCCCTGCTTGAGATTCCTTGACTAACCAAGTTACTTCAGTTTCACCAGCTGGAACCGGAAACACCGGCATCAAGTTTTCGTTTTCACGTAATTTCACATCGCAACGTGAAGCGATAAGTAAGGTGTTATCGCATGCTTCGGGTAGTTCTTTAAAGAGTTCGCGCATCTCAGCAGGCGTCTTTAAATAGAACTCATCATTATCAAATTTAAAGCGCTTGGGGTCGGCCAAAGTTGATCCAGATTGCACGCAGAGAAGAGCCTCGTGTGATCTTGCATCAGCCTTAGCCGTGTAGTGCAGATCATTTGTCGCGAGTAGCGGCAGCTTAAGCTCTTTAGCTAACTTTAAGAGATCGGCTTTAACTTTGATTTCGATTTCGATTCCGTGATCCATTAATTCCAAGTAGAAATTGTTAGCACCAAAAATATCTCGGTAATCACTTGCTGCACGCAGAGCTTCTCTGTATGCACCCATACGTAGTCGAGTTTGAATTTCACCACCAGGACAGCCCGTTGTCGCAATAATTCCGTCGGCATATTTAGAAAGTAGTTCGCGATCCATACGCGGCTTGTAGTAAAAACCTTCAAGCGACGCTAACGAAGATAGTCTGAAAAGATTTGCTAGGCCTTCGTTATTTTCAGCCAGCATGGTCATATGCGTATAGGCGCCACCACCTGATACATCGTCATCGCCACCATCGGCCCACTTAACTCGGCTCTTATTGAATCTGGATTCAGGAGCTACGTAGGCCTCGATCCCAATAATTGGTTTAATGCCAGCTTTTTTTGCCTGCTTATAAAATTCAAATGCACCGAAAACATTTCCGTGATCTGTCATTGCAATCGCGGGCATCTCTTGCTTCGCTGCTTCTTCGACTAACTCGCCAACACGCGCCGCACCATCGAGCATGGAGTACTCGGTGTGTACGTGTAAGTGAACGAATGAGTCAGACATTTAAATTTAGATCTACTTTCCAGGTTCGAATATTAAGGAAGGACCGCATCGCTGAGCAGCCCCAATGATGCTTGCAGGTCACTTGGATATGGTGCCTTGAACGACATTGGTGCCCCAGTAATCGGGTGGGCAAATCGTAGTTCTAACGCATGGAGCCAAGGTCGCGCCATGCCTAGGCTTTTGGCTAATACTGGATCTGCGCCATAAGTCGTATCTCCGACTAGGGGGTGATGAAGCGCTGAGAAGTGAACTCGAATCTGATGAGTGCGCCCAGTCTCGAGTTCTACTTGAACGAGTGAAACTGATCGATAATATTCAATAACTTCGTAGTGGGTAATACTGATTTTGCCATTGGCAACCACGCCAAATCGATGATCTTCTTTTGGGTGACGATCAATCGGTGCATCAATTGTGCCGCTAGATGGATCAATATGTCCTTGAATAAGTGCATGGTAAATTTTTTCAACAGTGCGGTCGCGGAAAGCATCTTTTAATACGTGGTATGCCTGATCAGATTTTGCAACAACCATTAATCCTGATGTTCCAACATCGAGACGGTGAACAATTCCAGCACGTTCAGCCGGCCCTGTTGTTGTAATCGTGTATCCAGCTGCCGTCAGCGCGCCAACAACAGTTGGGCCATTCCAGCCTGGGCTGGGATGTGCCGCGCAACCAACTGGTTTATCAATAACCACAATTGCATCATCGTCGTAAACCACAGTTAAGCCTTCAATTGGCGTTAACGGAATTGGGTCAGGATTTAATGGTGCCGGCAACAAAACTTCAATAATTTGTCCAGCTTCAACTCGTTCAGATTTTTGAAGAGCTCGACCATCGGTTGTTATATCGCCATCTTCTAGGAGCCGCACAACTGCAGTACGAGATAAACCAAGTACTCGAGTTAGCGCACTATCGATTCGTTCGCCAGCTACTCCTTCAGGAACAGCCAGAGTTCGCAAATCACGACCATTCTTACCCAAACCAAAATTACTTTGCGACATCTACTGGCCCAACATTTCTAATTGATAAAACTATTGCTAGGAACGCAGCAACTACGATCGCACTATCGGCCAAATTAAATACTGGCCAATGAGTTAGTTCCAGCCAATCAATAACTTCGCCTTTAAAAAAACCTGGGCTTCGAAATAGTCGATCAGTTAAATTGCCAAGAACTCCGCCTAGAACCAAGCCAAGCGCTGTAGCCCAGCCTAGCGAGGTTATTTTAGTGCTGAAATATACGATTGTGATGACGGCGGAAATTGAAATTATGGTGAAAACAATCGTTGCACCAGTTGCAAAACTAAAAGCAGCCCCTGGGTTTCGAACTAAAGTAAGTTGAAAGATATTTCCAAGAATCTTTACTGGGTTCTGCGCTGAAAGGCTATTTACGGCCCAAATCTTGGTGGCAAGGTCTAGCCCCCAGGTCAATGCCGCAACTAAATAGAGGCGGCGCACGTTAGCGCCGTTCTTCCTTAGCTTTGCAGATCATGCAGAGCGTTGCGCGAGGGAAAACTTGTAAGCGGGCTTTGCCAATTGTGTTGCCACATTCTTCGCAGAGGCCGTAGCTCTTAGAGTCAATTCGTTCGAGAGCGCGTTCAGTTTGAAGAACCATGTCGCGTGCATTGATCACTAGCGACATTTCATGTTCACGTTCGAAAGTTTTTGTTCCGGCATCGGCTTGATCATCGCCAGCGCCTTCAGATGAAGAATGAATCAGATCATCCATTTCAATTTCAACTTTTGCTAACTCATCTTGTAAACGAACTAACTCTTTAGAAATTTCATTGCGGATAGCTTTTAGCTCGGCAGCAGTCCAGGCGCTTTCATTTTCACCAGCGACTAATGGAGATGGCGCAGCTTTTAGTGGCTTAAGTGGTGCAATTTTCTTGCCACTTTTATTAGGACGTGGAGGGGGTGGCATTACTAAACGACGTTCTTCAACTACAACTTCAACAGGTGCAATTACAACCGTGTTAACACTTACGGTTTGTGATTTTTCATCAACGCTAATTGTTGTTTTAGACCCTGCTTTTGCTGGAAATGGCTTACCAATAGTTTTGCTAGATGCCGGTTTTGTAGCTGCCGGACGTGGGATGCTCTTTTTAACTGGCTTCGCTGGAGCCGCCTTTTTGGCTGCCGCTTTCTTCGCAGGGGCGGCTTTCTTTGCTACAGCTTTCTTAGCAGGAGCCGCCTTTTTAGCAGGAGCCGCCTTTTTCGCAGCCGCCTTCTTGGCAGGGGCAGCTTTTTTCGCTACCGCTTTCTTAGCAGCTGGTTTTGCAGTTTTTTTCGTAGGCACGCGGGGCACCTTATGCCCAATAGGCGCTAAATGCCACTCACGCCACCGTGCCCAACTCAAATATTGGTTACCAGCGCGTGCTTCCAATAGAATACGTACAGGTTCAAAACGCAGTGACAAGGCCATCACCTTCGAGCGTTCCAGAAGAGGCGGCGCAAGCTGCGGTAGAACTGGAAATTGAGCGCTTGTAAATAAGAGATCTAACGCCTGACTAAAGTTTTTAAGTCAAAGCGCTAGATAAGGCGGGTGGTACCGCGGCAATCGCTAAGTAGCGAAACCCGTCCCTCCATTTTCGAAAGTTATGAAGATGGAGACTTAAATGACATTTCGCGCAATTCCAGCAGCAATAGATCTGCCTGCCATGGAGCGTTCCATCCTGACTTTCTGGAAAGAAAATTCGGTCTTTGAAGAGTCGGTAAGTAATCGCGAAGGCGCTGACACTTGGACTTTCTATGAAGGTCCACCGACTGCTAACGGATTACCTGGTACTCACCATATTGAAGCTCGCGTTTTTAAAGATGTTTTCCCACGTTTTCACACCATGAAAGGCAAACAAGTAATCCGAAACGCTGGTTGGGATTGCCATGGTTTGCCAGTTGAAATTGCAGTTGAGAAAGAACTGGGCTTTGCCGGCAAAGGCGATATCGAAAAATTTGGAATCGCAGCATTTAATGACAAGTGTCGCGAATCTGTTCAACGTCACGTTGGCGCTTTCACCGACATGACTAATCGGATGGGCTTCTGGGTAGATTTCGAAGAAGCGTATTGGACGATGTCTCCGCAATATGTCGAAAGCGTTTGGTGGAGTTTAAAAGAGATTTGGCAAAAAGGTTTACTGGTTCAAGATCATCGCGTAGCGCCTTACTGCCCTCGCTGCGGAACAGGTTTATCTGATCACGAATTGGCACAAGGCTACGAAACTGTTACGGACCCCTCAGTATTTGTGCGTTTCCCTGTTACCAGCGGCCCATTGCAAGAGCTAAATGCCGCGCTGTTAGTTTGGACAACGACGCCTTGGACTTTGGTTTCCAACACCGCAATTGCAGTTCATCCCGAAGTTACTTATGTGGTTGCAAAAGTTACGACCGTGCAAGATGAAGTTTCAAGTAGCGAAGTTTTAATTGTTGCCGAGAATCTAATCTCTGCCCTTAAAGGTGAAGTTGAAATCTTACAGAGCATGCTTGGTAGCGCGCTTGAACATACCAAGTACAAGCGCCCATTTGATTTCGTGGAAATTCCAGATGCACACTTTGTAGTTTTGGCTACTTACGTAACTACTGAAGACGGCACCGGCCTAGTACATCAATCCCCCGCTTTTGGTGCTGACGACTTAGCGGTCTGCCGCTCTTATGGATTGCCAGTGGTTAATCCAATTGCGCCAGATGGCACATTTCTTCCTGAAGTTAAATTAGTTGGTGGCCTCTTCTTCAAAGATGCTGATAAACCTTTAGTTAAAGAGCTTAAGTCGCTTGGCGTTTTGTATAAGCACGTTCAATACGAACACTCTTACCCGCATTGCTGGCGCTGTCACACCGCGCTTATTTATTACGCACAACCATCTTGGTATATCCGCACCACATCAATAAAAGATGCACTCATCCGAGAAAATGAAAAAACTGATTGGCATCCAGAAACCATCAAGACCGGACGCTACGGTGATTGGTTGAATAACAATATTGACTGGGCGTTAAGCCGTAATCGTTTCTGGGGTACACCCCTACCGATTTGGCGCTGCGAAAATAAGCATGAGATTTGTATTGGATCACTTGCCGAATTAGGCGCTCTAGCTGGCCAAGAACTTTCCAATCTTGATCCACATCGCCCATTTGTAGATGACATTTCATTTAATTGTTCTGAGTGCAACGAGCCAATGACTCGTACCCCAGAAGTTATCGACTGCTGGTATGACTCTGGTGCAATGCCTTTTGCACAATTTGGCTACCCACATAAGGCAGGTTCAAAAGAAAAGTTTGCTGCAGCTTATCCAGCAGATTTTATTTGCGAAGCTATCGATCAAACTCGTGGCTGGTTTTACACCTTGATGACAATCGGAACTTTAGTTTTTGATGAGTCTTCATATAAGACGGTGCTCTGCTTGGGACACATTCTTGATAAAGATGGCCGCAAAATGAGCAAACACTTAGGTAACGTCCTTGAGCCTATGGCGCTAATGGAACAACACGGCGCCGACGCAATTCGTTGGTACATGCTGGCAGCAGGATCACCATGGTCTGCTCGCAGAGTTGGTCACGAAGCAATTACCGAGGT
>CAEZUS010000007.1_pt1 | contig 11901 bp, 15 predicted proteins | sample 7264541 | NCBI WGS metagenome assembly CAEZUS01 (sample SAMEA6813836, study PRJEB35770) | freshwater metagenome | biome: Freshwater; feature: Freshwater reservoir; material: water | place: Czech Republic | collected 2016-04-20 | depth 0.5m m | reverse complement strand
GTCTCTTCATCAACATGGCTAACGATGATCTCGGGCTTTAAACCAGCGGACTCTAAAAGACGTTTGCGAGATGTCGAAGCTGAAGCCAAAATTAATCTGGTCATCTTAGAAATTACGCCCAGATCCGAATTTTATTTGCTGAGGCAGGGGAGTGCGCATTAAAGGCCTTGCCCAAACGCTGCGCTTAACGACCGGCTTTAACTCTTCTCGCTTATGGTTAGCAAGGGCCAATTCAATTGCCGCTAATTCATCAGCAGTTGGATGGCCTGCTACTACTGAAAATTTAAGTTCTGGCTTGGTCATTAGAGCGGAATATTTCCGTGCTTACGAGGAGGCAGGGCGTCACGCTTTGTCTTTAGCGAACGAAATGCTTTGGTGATGTATTCACGAGTTTGATTTGGCTCAATGACGGCATCGATATAACCACGCTCTGCTGCAAGGTACGGATTAGCTAGCGTCTCGTTGTACTCATTTACTAATTCAGCGCGCTTAATTTCTGGATCTGCCGCATTCTTTAATTCGTTGCGGTAGAGAATATTTACGGCACCCTGTGCACCCATCACTGCAATCTCTGCACTTGGCCAAGCCAAATTGATATCTGCGCCAATGTACTTAGAGCCCATCACGATAAATGCGCCACCATATGCTTTGCGAGTAATAAGGGTTACTAGTGGCACAGATGCTTCAGCATATGCGTAGAGTAATTTTGCGCCACGGCGAATAATGCCGTTCCACTCTTGCTCAGTGCCGGGCAAGAATCCTGGCACATCAACGAGGGTAAGGATTGGAATATTAAAGGCATCGCAGAAACGTAAGAAGCGCGCTGCCTTTTCACTGGAATTAATATCTAATGTTCCGGCTAGTTGCTGTGGTTGATTTGCAATAATGCCAACAGATTCGCCTTCAATGCGACCGAAACCAACCACGATATTCGGGGCATACAAGGAATGCACTTCTAAGAATTCACCTTCATCAAGCAGAGCATGAATAAGAACTTTCATGTCGTATGGTTGATTTGGGCTATCTGGAATTAAAGTATCTAAAGCGTTATCAGTTAACTTCTTATCCAAGCTTTCGGTCGCAGGTAAATGAGGTGCACCATCCATATTGTTACTTGGCAAGTACGAAAGCAAAGCTTTTACATAATCAATTGCATCATCTTCATTTTGGGCTAGATAATGCGAATTTCCAGTCTTGGTGTTGTGCGTATGTGCTCCGCCGAGTTCTTCCATACCGACTTCTTCGCCGGTAACAGTCTTAATAACATCTGGCCCGGTAATAAACATATGCGATGTCTCATTAACCATTACCGTGAAATCGGTTAGTGCAGGTGAATAAGCGGCACCGCCTGCGCATGGCCCGAGAATTAAAGAAATTTGTGGAATTACTCCAGATGAACGGGTGTTTAATCTAAAGATGCGGCCATATCCGCTGAGTGCTGAAACGCCCTCTTGAATTCGAGCGCCACCTGAATCACTAATTCCAATTAGTGGCATGCCATTCTTGAGAGCGTATTCCATAATTTTTACGATTTTCTCAGCCATCACTTCGCCGAGACTTCCGCCCATAATGGTGAAGTCCTGCGAAAAGAGCGCAATATTTCTATTATCAATTGTTGCTATACCGATGATTACGCCATCACCGTAGGGGCGGTTCTTTTCCATTCCGAAATGCACTGATCGGTGACGAGCAAATTCATCAAATTCAGTAAATGAGCCAGCATCGACAAGTTTTTCAATTCGCTCGCGAGCAGTCATCTTTCCTTTGGCATGCTGCTTCTCTATCGCGCTCTCGGAACCGGCATGGACAGCTTCATTTAGGCGATTGCGAAGATCTTCAATTTTTCCGGCAGTAGTATGCAGATCTGGCTTCATGCCCCTACGGTACTAGTTATGGAGGTCGAAATGGTTCGAGAAGCGCTAAATCAGAGTGCGATGAACGCAACATTGCGCGGCAGTTACTGGCGGGTAAGTGTTTTCCAAAGCGTGACCTCAACACAAACCGAACTTGCCGCTAAAGTAAATCTGCAACATGGCGATGTGTTCGTTACAGAATTTCAAAGTGCTGGTCGCGGCCGATTGGATCGAACTTTCGAAGCACCAAAATCTAGTGCACTCCTTTTCTCGCTTTATCTAGAACCAAAGCGAAGTAAAACGGAATGGAGTTTCATTCCTTTGCTAACTGGAATCAGTCTGCTTGCAGCGCTAAAGAGTATTGATAAAAATATAAACTTAAATTTAAAGTGGCCAAACGATTTATTAATTGCAGATAGAAAAGTTGCAGGCATTTTAGTTGAGGCTAGAGATAGCGGAGTATTAATAGGGATTGGCCTAAATGTTGAGATGGAAGAATCCGAACTTCCTGTTAAGAATGCGACATCATTGGCCTTAGTAAATTTTGGCGAACTAAATCGAAATATTATTTTGCCTGCACTCTTAAAGAGTCTAGAAACTACAATTGATCTTTGGGAGAGTGGTTCAAAATTGCCGCTCGAGCATTATCGCCAAGCCAGTTCAACCTTGGGTCAAGAAGTCGAAGTTCACTTACCTGCGGGTGAAATATTGCGATCGCAGGCTGCCAATATCACTGAAAATGGTGAACTGCAGTTGGCAAGTGGAGTTCTAGTTAACGTAGGCGATGTGATTCACCTACGATAGGCAAGTGAAATCGCCCTTTCCTCGCGTCGGCATAATCGGTGCTGGCCAACTAGGTCGTATGAGCGCAGCCCCGGCAACAGCTCTAGGAATTGATCTTCTTTTGCTGGCACAGTCACCATCTGATTCAGGCGCCCAAGTGGCAAATTTTATAGTTGGTGATTACCTTGATTTAGCGCAAGTTCGAGAATTCGCTAAGAATTGCGATCTAATAACTTTTGAACATGAGCTAATCCCGATTTCAATTGTGAGAGCCCTTGAAAGCGAAGGAATAAAGTTTTATCCAACTTCTGAGAGTTTCATTTTTTCGCAGGACAAAGCGGCGATGCGAGAGAGATTGGCAAAATACTTGTCACCTAAGTGGCAAATAGTTACCAAAGCTGAAGAGGTCTCAGATTTTCCGATGATTGCTAAATCAATTTCTGGTGGTTACGACGGTCGCGGTGTCTGGAAAGTTAATTCGCAAATTGAGCTTTTTGATATTTTGCAAGCTAATCCAAAGTTACTTGTTGAAGAACTTATCGAATTTGATTTTGAGATTTCGGTGATGGTAGCTCGATCGCCACATGGGCAAGCTTCTACTTGGTCGCCAACCCAAACGATTCAAAATGAAGGCATCTGCACTATGACCATTGCACCTTCGCCAGACTTAAGTGAAGAGCTAAGTCAACAAGCACAGCAAATCGCTCTTAGCATTGCAGCTGATATTAAATTAGTTGGCGTCATGGCTGTTGAAATGTTTATAAAGGGCGATCAAATCTTTATCAATGAATTAGCGATGCGACCACATAATTCTGGACACTGGACAATTGATGGTTCGATTACCAGTCAGTTTGAACAACACCTGCGGGCAATTCTGGATCTACCACTTGGTGACACATCAATGATCGCACCTTATGCCGTTATGGGAAATGTCCTTGGGGGCGAGAAGCAAGATATGTACCGACCTTACCTGCATCTTTTGGCTCGCACACCAAAGTTAAAAATCCATCAATATCGCAAGGAAGTTAAGCCTGGTCGCAAAATTGGCCACGTAACTTTGATGGGTGAAAACCTCGTAGAATTAACTTCTGAAGTACAGCATGCAATCGACTATATGGGCGGAGTTATCGATGAGTGATGTAGCGATCATTATGGGGTCAGATTCTGATTGGCCCGTAATGGAAGAAGCAGCATTAGTGCTAGAAAAATTTGGTATTTCCTATACTGCCGCAGTTATTTCGGCACATCGCATGCCACTTGAAATGGTTGCTTTTGCGCAGAGCGCAAAAACTTCTGGAACTAAAGTAATCATTGCTGGCGCAGGTGGTGCTGCGCATCTACCCGGAATGGTCGCATCACTTACTACTTTGCCTGTTATTGGCGTGCCAGTTCCGCTTAAGAATTTAGATGGCATGGATTCACTTCTATCAATTGTGCAGATGCCGGCCGGAATTCCAGTTGCAACTGTTGGTATCGGAAATGCCAAGAACGCAGGAATTTTAGCGGCGCGCATTTTAGGAATTAGCGATGAAAAGATATCTGAAAAAGTTAGTGATGCATTAAAAGAATTAGAGAATGAAGCTAAAGCTAAAGGTGCTAATTTAACTGCGCGCCGAAACCAAAAAACTGGGTTCTAGAAACTTTTTAGCTAAATCTCCGATATTCAATTGCAGGGCAACGATCCATTACTGTCAAAAGTCCTGCTTCATGTGCACGCTCTGCGGCAGCCTGATCAATAACTCCTAATTGCAACCAAACTGCTTTGGCGCCAATAGCAATTGCTTGGTCTACAACATCTCCTACTAAATTTGAATTTACGAAACAGTCAACTACATCTACCTGGACTGGAATTTCAGATAGCGATGAATATCCAATTTCGCCATGAACTGTTTCGGCTTTCGGATGAACGGGGAATATTTGGTGGCCTTTATCCTGCAATAACTTTGCCACGCCAAAAGCTGGGCGATCTGGATTGTTTGATAATCCAACAACAGCCCAATTCTTTAATTCTAGAATTTGAGAAATAGTCTCGGTTGTATTCATGGATTAATCAGTACGACCCAAGGCATGGAATTTCCAACCTGCTGCGCGCCATAGTTCGCGATCTAGCGCATTGCGACCATCGATAATCATCGCGCCATTTGTTAAAGCCTTAATCGCCACAGGGTCTAACTCACGATATTGCTTCCATTCGGTTAAATGCAGAATCAAGTCAGCGCCTTTAACGCATTCTTCAACAGATTGCGCAAAACCTAGATTAGGAAAACGCTTGCGGGCATTTTCGATAGCTTTTGGATCATGGACAACAACATTGGCGCCAGCCGCATGCAACTGTGCTGCAATATCTAGTGCTGGTGAGTCGCGCACATCATCACTATCAGGCTTAAAAGCAGCACCAAGTACTGCAATTTTATATTGGGTTAAATCTTCAGATAGATCGGCCCGCACTACATCGATAACTCTTTGCCGGGCACGTAAATTAATTGCATCGATATCAGTTAAGAATTCAAGTGCTTGTTTTGCACCTAGTTCTTCAGCCCGAGCCATGAATGCGCGAATATCTTTAGGTAAGCATCCGCCACCGAATCCGATACCTGCTTGTAAAAAGCGGTTTCCGATTCGTGGGTCGTAACCGATTGCCTTAGCCAGAACTGTTACGTCACCATTTGCCGCTTCGCAAACTTCGGCCATTGCATTTATAAATGAAATTTTGGTAGCCAAGAATGAGTTCGCTGCGACTTTGACTAATTCAGCAGTTGGTAGATCAGCGCGGATCCAAGGTGTGCCGAGAGCAAGCACTTGTTCATAAACCTGTTTTAATAAATCTTCAGCTTTATCACTTGTTACTCCGACTACTAAACGATTTGGGCGCAAAGTATCTTCAACAGCAAAACCTTCCCGTAAGAATTCGGGGTTCCAGGCTAATTCAGCATGTGGTGCTGATTGAAGTAACTCTTCGCGCAAAGATTGAGCAGTGCCAACTGGGACAGTTGATTTGCCAACTACTAATGAGCCAGGTTTTAAATAAGGCGTAATAGCGGCGACAGAAGATCGAACATAAGTTAAATCTGCCGCCAGACCATCTTTACTTTGCGGGGTTCCGACGCAAACAAAGTGCATATCGGCATCTGACACCAGTGAGAAGTCAGTCGTGAAAGTTAAACGACCAGATTTCACCTCATCTGCAAGCAAGGTATCTAGGCCAGGTTCGTAAAAAGGAAGCTCACCATTGCTTAACTGGGCAATTTTGGCTGCATCAGTATCTACGCCGACAACTTCAAATCCGAGTGATGACATGCAAGCAGCGTGGGTTGCGCCTAAGTAGCCAGTTCCGATTACCGATAACTTCATTTTCATTCCTTTATTTTGCGCTCGCACACTCTTTATTTGAGGCTTGTTCACTCTTAAATTTATCAACAATAGTTGTTGTTGGCGACGCACTCGCTGAGGGAGATGCTGTTACTTCATCAAATATTGGTTGGTCGTTCATCAACCTTGTGAAAAGTTCGGGGGCTAGCACCTTATCCCAAATTACTACCGAGCCTAATCCTTCGGCCCGACCATTCGCATTTGAAAGTGGAATAGTAAGAGTTCGAACTCGGTCGGCAGATAAATTCTTTAATTGCTTGCCCAATGTTAGTAAATCATTTTTATCAAATTCTTTATCAGTCGTAACAGTTTTTATGGCCGCGTTAAAGAAATTAACTAATTTGACTGGATTCAAAAGAGTACCAGTGCTTGTTGCCTTGCGAAGCACTGCTGACATAAATTCCTGCTGACGTTTCATTCGTCCGATATCACCTAAGCCATCGAAATATCTGGTTCGGACATACTTTAGGGAATCAAGTCCATTTAGAGTTTGCAGTCCCGCCGAAATCTTTAAATAGGATTTAGGATCATTGATATCTTTTTTGACACAGACATCAATTCCGCCCAGGGCATCAATAATATTCTTAAAGCCAAGAAAGTTTATTTCTATGTAATGATCGATTCGTAGACCAGTTTCGCCTTCCAGAGTTTCAATCAAAAGCGGAGCTCCACCGAAACTAAAAGCTGCATTTAATTTATTTTGGCGTGCGGGAACAGTTTTGGATGAGTCTGTACTACTTATATGTTCTGGAATCGTTACTAACGAATCGCGAGGGAGCGAAATGATCACGGCGCTATCGCGCGCCTTGCTGATATGTACCAGCAACATTGTGTCCGAGCGGGCACCGGCTGCAACTTCTGTTCCGCCAACCTTTAGTTCGCGAATTTGAGCCTTGGTTAACCCTGCTCGATTATCCGAGCCAACCAATAAAAGGTTCATGGCACTCGTTGGCTTATCGGGGCGATTTTTTACATTAGCAAATGCATCGATTCGATTTAGAGATCCGCTGACTCGGCCTAGTCCTAGCCAGCCAATTGCAGAAATTGCGACGATTCCGACCGAAATTGAGGTTATCGCCCTAATGGCGCGGCTATGTTTACGAGTCGAAGACATGGCGAAAGCGTACTTGGGCGATACGGTTTAGGGGCTATGACTACCGCCCCTGAGCCGAGAAAAAGTGAGTTATCTACCTCACCGGATATCTCAATTATCTTGCCAGTTCTAAATGAGGCAAATCACCTCGAGGCAGCCGTTAATGCAATTCTTTCTCAGAACTATCAAGGCAAATTTGAAGTTATTTTGGCTATAGGTCCTTCCTCAGATTCCACACATCAAATTGCAACCGAGTTGGCGAAATCTGATTCTCGAGTAATCGTTGTTGATAATCCAACTGGCAAAACAGCAGCTGGATTAAATCTTGCTTTAGCAAAATCTAAGGCGCCGATAATTGTGCGAGTCGATGGCCACGCTGAAATTCCAAGTAACTATCTTTCAATTGCAGTTGAATTATTGCGAGAAACCGGCGCAGTAAATGTCGGTGGCTTGATGGCGGCTGTCGGGAAAACTAAATTTGAGAAAAGTGTCGCACGTGCAATGCGCAGTCCGCTTGGTGTTGGTGCCGCCAAATTCCATACTGGCGGTGGCTCAGGCGAAGTAGATACCGTTTATCTCGGGTGCTTTCTTCGAGAGGCACTAATCGAAATCGGCGGATTCGACGAACGTTTTATTCGTGCCCAAGATTGGGAATTAAACTTTAGATTGCGTGAGCGTGGCGGGAAAATATTTTTTGATCCGCGCTTAGAAGTAACTTACCGACCTCGTCCAAATTTAAGTACACTTGCGAAACAATATTTTGAGTATGGAAGATGGCGTCGTGTGGTTGCGCGCAAACATTCAGGCACAATAAATTACCGATATTTAGCACCGCCATTTGCATTGCTTGCAACTGTCGCTTCGCTAATTTCGGGCTTGGTAATCTCACCTTTCTTGTTTATTCCGGCCGGTATCTACGCTGGCTTTACGCTGATTGTTGGGGCGCTACTCGGAAAAGGTTTGCTTGAAAAAATCACGATGCCGGCAGTATTAGTTACCATGCAAATGGCTTGGGGCGCCGGCTTCATTACTTCGCCAAAATCTCTAGTTCCGCGAGATTAACCTTGAAACGTCCTAATTTTGGCGCTCTGCTGCCTATTCTTATTGCAACGTTGGCGCTGATTTATTTGCCTTCGGCATCGGCTGAAGCACCTGCCACAATTTCATTTTCGGGTAAAGGTTATGGTCACGGCGTAGGCATGAGTCAGATCGGTGCACGAGGCTTAGCTTTAGCGGGGGATACTGCTACGGCAATCATGAATTATTACTTCCCAGGTAGCGAAGTAATGCCATTAGTAGATGATCAGATATTGCGAGTAAATATCGGCCATCAATTAACTTCTGCATCATTAAAAAGTGATACACCTGGAGCGACGCTCCAATTGATTTCCGGCGATGGAACCGAACCACAATTTCTTTCAGTTTTAGCTGCGAAAGATTTAGTAAAGCTTTCGATTTCAGAAAAACAAGTTGCAATTACTACAACCCAAGTTGGCATCACAACGATATTGACGCCAGTTGACTCATTAACAATTCGCTGGAGTGGTACTAGATATTTAGCTGGAGCAGATTCTATTTTGTCTCTAACTCATACCAAGAAAACCACCAAGTACCGTTATGGGCAAATCCAAGTTAAAGTAATTAAAGATGCAAAACTAGGTTATCGATTAGCGATTGTGAATCAAGTTAGATTGCATGATGAGTACCTATGGGGGATCGGTGAAGTTCCTTCCTCGTGGCCCGCTGCCGCTCTTGAAGCCCAAGCGATCGCATCTCGAAGTTATGCCATGAGTAAAGTTGGAAAAATTTTAAAGAGTTGCGATTGCGAACTTTATTCATCGATTAGTGATCAAAATTTCGCTGGTTATGCAAAGGAAGCAGAGCCCAAGTGGGGTCAAATTTGGAAAGCAGCAGTATCTAGAACTTCTGTCACCGAAAATACTGGCCTTACGGTTGCGCGCAATTCATTACCGATACGAACCTACTTTGGCTCATCGACAGGCGGTGTAACTGAAACCTCAAAAAATGCCTGGGGGACAGACGTCGGCTATACCTTCTCGGTTCCAGATCCTTGGTCACTTGATCCAAAATTGAACCCTAATTTTCATAACTGGAAGCGAGATATCACGCAATCAGTGCTGGCTAGTGCTTTTGGGTTACCGGATGTGCTCTCGGTCAAAGTCTTGTCGCTCAATGAAACAGGTTCAGTGAAGTTTATCGAAGGAAAATCTAGCAATGGTAAGAAAGTTAAATTGAGCGGCGAGACATTTCGAAGCAGATCAAAACTACCATCTACTTGGTTTGCTCCCAGTAATGAAGAACTAGTTAGCGTGCAGAACTGAGTTAAGCCCACCCCAAGTACCGGTACGCATGACTGCTTCAAGTGCGCCACTCTGCGAATTACGGCGGAAAAGTAAATTGCTGGCACCTGAAAGTGAAGCAGCCTTAACAACTTCGCCATCTGGCAATAAAATTTTGGCAGCTGCTGTTACGTAAGTGCCAGATTCAATCACGCAGTTATCGCCTAGTGATATGCCGCAACCAGAATTTGCGCCGAGTAAACAATTTTCGCCAATCGAAATAACTTCTTTGCCGCCACCGCTTAAAGTTCCCATGATCGAAGCGCTGCCACCAATATCGCTGCCATTTCCAACAACAACTCCAGCTGATATTCGACCTTCAACCATCGAAGTTCCGAGCGTGCCAGCATTAAAGTTAACGAAACCTTCATGCATAACCGTGGTTCCGGATGCTAAGTGAGCACCAAGTCGCACTCGATCTGCATCGGCAATTCGCACACCACTTGGAACCACATAATCGACCATTCGTGGAAATTTATCTACGCCATAAACTGAAAGATGTTGACCAGTAGCTGCCTTGATACGTGCACGCGTAATTTCAAAATCATCTACGGCGCAGGGACCAATTGATGTCCAGACGACATTATTTAGAATTCCGAAAATACCATCAAGAGATTGTCCATGCGGTTTAACTAATCGATGTGAAAGTAAGTGCAACCGCAAATAGGCATCACTAACTGATGCAGGTGGCGTAGCTAGATCGATTTCGATTCCAATAATTTCGCATCTCACGCCACGGGCGTTATCGACAGAAACAAAAGTTTCTAATTCAGCTGGCGAGGTTGCAGGTAGAGCGCCTAAAACAGGCGCTGGGAACCAAGTATCAAGGACAGTGCCATCTTTTTCGCCACCATTAATTACGGTTGCGATTCCATATCCAGCTGCTCGTTGCGACATGAGGCAAGCCTAGCCCCTATCCTTACCGACATGCGTATTGCTGTGTTCTGCTCATCCTCGCCAACTATTGATGCAAAATATCAACTAGTCGCAACCGACCTTGGCAATGCCATCGGAAAGCAAGGCTGGGGTTTAGTCTCCGGCGGCGGACATATCTCAACTATGGGCACCATTGCCCGCGCAGTGCGCGAAGTCGGCGGACATACCATCGGTGTGATTCCCCAGTCATTGGTAGATATTGAATTTGCCGATAAAGATAGTGATGAGCTACATGTTGTAGATTCAATGCGCGAGCGTAAAGCCAAGATCGAAGATTTAGCAGACGCCTTTATTACTTTGCCAGGTGGGCCCGGTACGTTAGAAGAATTCTTCGAAATTTGGGTTGGTCGATTTCTTAAGTTCCACGATAAGCCAGTATTAATTTTAGATCCGCACGGAGCATTTGCGCCATTAGTTACTTTGCTTGATCACTTAGAGGCTGAAGGCTTTGTAAAACCGGGACAACGTGAATTAGTAAATTGGTGCACGAGTGTTGACGAAGTTATCTCGATACTTGCTAAATCTGTAAATTAAATTATGACTGACAATCAAATAAATATTCAGCTCAAGATTTCTGCACCGATCGAAAAAGTTTGGGCAGCAATTGCTGATTGGGAAAGTCAAGGCGATTGGATGTTGCAGACAAGAGTTTGGGTTACTTCAGAAATTCGTAGCGGAGTCGGAACTTCCATTAGTGCGCTAACAGGTCCGTTTGTAAAATCGGGCCTTAATTTTGGCTTGCTCGATAAAATGGTTGTAACAAATTGGCAACCACCCTATTTATGCGAAGTCGAACATGTTGGCAAGATAATTAAAGGATCAGGAAGATTTGAACTAACTGATTCGTCAATTAACCAAGAAGCTGCGACGACTTTTGATTGGTCTGAAACAATTAAGGCCCCAAAAATCGTTTTTTACTTGATCTATCTGCCTACCGTTCTAGGCGTGCGAATCTCACTTTTACGCTTTCGGAGATCTCTAACCAAACGCTAGTAGCCTGTACTCCTATGAGCGCCCCGAAACCAGCCAAAACCTTGGCCGAAGTGCTCAGCGCATTACCCGAGGAAGAGCGCATTATTTTGACCATGCATCTTCTGCGAGGCCTGACTGCACCAGAGATCGCTGAGTTAATCGGGGTTCCAGAAAGGGCAGTTTCCTCACTTATCGCCAGCGGAAAGTCCAGATTGAGCGCAATGGTCGGGCTATAACGGCCATTCTTGATTTCAGTTTCACCCCCTAAATGCGAGATACTTCTCCCTCACACCCGCGCATGATCTTAAAAGGAGTTCCAATGGCTGCCATGAAACCTCGTACAGGCGATGGCCCAATGGAAGTGACCAAGGAAGCTCGCTCCCTAGTAATGCGAATTCCGCTTGAGGGCGGTGGCCGGTTGGTCGTTGAAATGAATGCAGAAGAAGCCACTAATTTAAGTGCCGCGTTACACGCAGCGGTTGGGCTGATTAAGAAGTAGTAATCAGATAGCCTCTCGCTCATGTCTTCACCAGCC
>CAEZUS010000006.1_pt1 | contig 13829 bp, 12 predicted proteins | sample 7264541 | NCBI WGS metagenome assembly CAEZUS01 (sample SAMEA6813836, study PRJEB35770) | freshwater metagenome | biome: Freshwater; feature: Freshwater reservoir; material: water | place: Czech Republic | collected 2016-04-20 | depth 0.5m m | reverse complement strand
ACTTTACTTAGCGCTAAACCTTGACCGGGCTCGGCTTCGCTTAGTTGGCATCTCACTTGATAATTTAAGTCAGGCCGCCCCTGAGCAATTACTCCTTGGTGCCCGCGAAAAAGGCTGGCGCGAGGCAGATACGGCAATTGATCGGGCGAAATTGCGCTTCGGCGGGGGCAGTGTTCGCCCTGGGCGGCTGATAAAGAAATCCTCAGCAGATCCCAAGGCGCCAAACGGAGAAAAAAGTAGCGAGTAAGGCGCGCATGTTCTATTGTGACCTTATGCCACTTTCGGAGCGCGAAGAGAAGCTACTGGCCCAGATGGAAAAGGCCTTATTGGCCGATGATCCACGTCTGGTCTCAGCTTTAACTGGTGCGCCCACAAAATCTAGCCGCCGTAACTTGGGTCTGGCAGTGGTCTTGTTCTTCGCTGGTTTTGCCGCAGTATTCGGTGGTGTTTTCAGCAAGATTTACCCAATTAGTTGGGTCGGATTCCTGATCTGTTTAACTGGTTTATCAATTTTGGCCAGTGGGCTAAAGGGCAAAGTCGAAGCGTTGGCAAAAGGTGAGCGCCCCGCAAAGCCTGCTAGAAGTAGCTTTAAGCAACGTTTAGATGATCGTTGGGATAACCGAGGGCCTAATCCAATCGACTAATCCAGTCGACTAATTCCACTTTAAAAGCAACGCCAAGACCCCTTCACCGGGGTCTTTTTTTATCCCACAAAACCCTGCCAAGACCCCTGCCAACAAGTGGAGGGAAGTGGTTTGCAAAAGGGGGGATTAGGGAAATAAGTGGCGAAAGGTGGTTGCAAATGGAGGAAAAGGGAGTAAAGTGGGGAACTAGAGCATTCAAACCTTGGGGAAGGGGGAGCTCATGTTTCTCGGCACTCACGAGCCTCGCCTTGATGAAAAGGGCCGTTTAATCCTTCCTGCCAAGTTCCGCGAAGATCTATCCGCCGGCCTAGTAATTACTAAAGGCCAAGAGCTATGTCTTTATGTTTTCCCATCAGCTGAATTTGCAACTCTTACCGACCAACTTCGTCAAGCACCTGTAACTGTTAAAGGTGCCCGCGAATACATGCGTGTGATGTTTGCAGGCGCTCACGACGAAATTCCTGATCGTCAAGGTCGCATAACTATTCCGCAGGCACTTCGCACATATGCCGGACTCGATCGCGATTGCGTTGTTATCGGCGTAAATACTCGCGTTGAAATCTGGGATGCAACTTCTTGGAACAAATATATAAGCGATCGCGAAAAGGGATTTGCTGAAGTTTCCGAGGAGGTGTTCCCAGGTCTCTTTTGATCTAACCACTATCTCTTTTGGCCACCGCCGACCCTACGAAAACGGCGCCCCTTCCCCGGTGCCGTTTATGAAAATCCGTCGGCCGGCGGTGACCAGAGCAGATAGCGATAACGAAAAACGAAACATGGAGAACGAGCAGTAACGCAAGGCTAGTAAAACCGATTAACGAAAAGGGGGAGAAGATGTCAGAACATATTTCAGTAATGCGCGACACCTGCATTGACCTTCTTACTCCTGCAATTAATAAATCTGAAACTCCTGTAGTAGTTGATGCCACTCTAGGTTTAGGTGGACATAGCGAAGCACTTCTTGAATCAAATTCAAATCTAGTTTTAATCGGAATTGATCGCGATCTTGATGCAATCGTAAAAGCTAAAGCGCGATTAGCGAAGTTTGAAAATCGCACAAACTTTAGTCACGCGATCTTTGACGAGATAACCGATGTAGTAAATGGTTTTGGATTTCAAAAAGTTGATGGAATTCTTTTCGATCTTGGTGTTTCATCCATGCAGTTAGATCAGAGTGATCGCGGGTTTTCATATTCGCAAGATGCGCCTCTTGATATGCGCATGGATCGCTCCACTGGAATTACGGCAAGTGAAATTCTAAATTCTTATGCACCAGGCGAACTGGTACGAATTTTGCGCACTTATGGCGAAGAGAAATTTGCTACCCGTATCGTAGAAAACATTGTTAAAGAGCGCGCGAAGGCTCCATTGAATTCAACTGCCCAGCTTGCCACTTTAGTTAAGGAGAGCATTCCAGCTGCGACTCGTCGCACCGGAGGCAACCCAGCTAAGCGCACATTCCAAGCGCTACGTATCGAGACTAACGATGAACTTGGTGCTGTTAACCGAGCTATTCCACAAGCACTTGAGCTTCTGAAAGTGGGCGGTCGACTAGTGGTCATGTCTTTCCAGTCTTTGGAAGATCGAATTGTTAAAGAGTTTTTTTCACAAGCCACAACATCAGGCACTCCGCGTGATTTGCCCATGGAACTTCCAGAATTCGCCGCGAAATTTGCACTTTGTGTTCGCGGTTCAGTCCTACCAAGTGAAACAGAAATTGCCGCAAATTCACGCGCGCAATCAGTTCGTCTACGTGCAATAGAACGGGTGGCCGCATAATGGCAATGACAGCTCTAGCTCCAGCGATCACTCGCTCCAAGCAGAAAGTAATTGAGCGTTCATCAGAAGTCGCTCTTCGCTTGGTACCGAAAATTGATATCGACAAGAGAGCTGATCAAAAAGTTTTCATGCTCTTCTTAACTGGTATCGGAGTCTTGGGTCTGATCTCGTTGTTATTTGTAAACACACTTCTTGCGCAAGACGCTTTCAAACTTTCCAAATTACAACTTGAAGCTCGCCTACTAACTGATCAGCGCGAAGCCTATATTCGTCAGCTTGATCGAATTTCTTCGCCGATGTCCTTATCGGCAGCAGCTACCAAGATGGGCATGAAACCTTCAGATAATCCACAATTCTTAAATCTTGATGCAGCTCTTGTTCCTGCTGTTGATGTAGCCACCGGAGGATCAATTGGGTAATTTTGCTCTAGCTCGTAAACGCATTCAGATCTTAATTGCGCTGACTTTAATCATTATGTCGATTTTCGTCGCGAAAGTTATTTGGGTGCAAGTAATTACGGCAAACTCAATTCGCGAGTGGGCTGTAAACGAGATGGAAAATGTCGCCACGTTGCAGGCGCCAAGGGGCACAATTACCGATGTAAATGGGGTGGCTCTTGCCAAGAGTGTTAATGCCATAAACATCGTGGTTGATCAGAGCGCCATTACTAATCCAGCGTTTACCGCTAAATTTGCCGCTCCAATCTTGGGTATGCCGGTTTCCGAGCTGCAGCAACTCTTTACAGGTGAACTAAAGTGGAAACTGATCTATCGAAATGCCAAGCCAGCAATCTGGACTGCGCTAAAGAATGCAATCTCTGAACATAACAAAGCGCTTGAACCTAAAGAATATGATCAACGAATCACGGCTTTCTACCCAGAGCGCGCCTATATTCGCGAATATCCATCTGGTTCATTAGTTGCTTCACTAATTGGCTTCGTTAATCAAGAGGGAACAGGCGCCACCGGTTTGGAATCAAGTATGAATTCCACGATCACTGGCACCAACGGTAAATATTCGTATGCCAATGGCTACGGAGCTGAGATTCCTGGTTCACAATCTGAAATTATTGCAGCCAAAGCTGGAACATCAATTAGATTAACAATTGATCGTGATATTCAGTGGGTTGCATCGAAAGCGATAGCCGAAGTTGTGAAGTCTTCTCGCGCAAGTAGCGGAACAGTTATTGTGATGGATCCTAAGACCGGTGCAATATTGGCTCATGCCACCGCACCTACCTTTGATCTAAATAATCGCGACAGCATTTCACTCGCAGCGATGCGAAATCCATCTGTGCAAGATGTTTACGAGCCTGGTTCTACGGGCAAAATTATGACGATTGCTGCAGCGATAGAAGAAAATAAAGTTACACCTACTACAGTTTTTACAGTTCCTTATGCTTTATCTCGAGGCGGCTCAGCTTTTCATGATCACGAACGCCACCCAAAGCAGCGTTTAACAACTTCAGGAATTTTGGCAGTTTCAAGCAACACCGGAACAATCATGATTGGCGAGAAACTTTCAAATAATCAATTACATGATTACTTAACTAAGTTTGGAATTGGCGCAAGCACTGGTTCTGGCTTACCTGGCGAATCAAAAGGAATATTACGTCCAGTTTCAGATTGGTCAGGCACTACGGCTCCGACCGTGGCTTTTGGTCAGGGGTATTCAGTAACTGCGATGCAAGCAACAAGCGTGTTTGCCACGATTGCCAATAATGGCGTTCGTGTTTCACCAACTGTTATTGCTGGAACTAATGAAGCAAACGGAAATTTCACACCTTCGAAACCACGTACTAATCAGCGAGTAGTTAGCGTTGAGACAGCCCACAAACTTCGTCTGATGATGGAGAGCGTGGTATCTGGAAATGGAACCGCGCCATCGGCTGCTATTCCGGGATATCGAGTAGCTGGTAAAACTGGCACAGCTAGTCGTTATAACGATATCTGTGGTTGCTATAGCGGTTACACAGCATCGTTTATTGGGTTCGCTCCGGCCGATGCTCCTAGATATGTAGTTTCAGTAACTATTCAAGATCCTAAAGGAATGCACTGGGGTGGCTACCTTGGTGGCCCAGTATTTAAGAAAGTAATGTCGTTTGTTCTAGAGTCAAAGCATATTCCGCCAACCGGTACCTCAATTATTCCGATAGCTTTAAATGAGAAAGAATTAAACAAAGCAAACGCAACTGCAACAATTAACTCTGCGAGCGGCACCCACTAAAATGATCCGTCCTCACGAAATAATAGCTGGGCGAAACCTTCGTGAGGTGCGCGACCTAATTTCGGCAACTTCAAGTTTTCCTAACTTAGAAAATATCAGAGTTACGGGAATCTCACTTGACTCGCACCAAATCGAATCTGGTGACCTCTTTATTGCAATCGCTGGCGAAAAAACACATGGCGCTACTCATGCCGGTAACGCGAAACTAAATGGCGCGGTAGCCGTGCTAACTGATGAAATTGGCGCCGCACTTGTTACGGATCTGCCAGTTCTGATTGTTGCGGATCCGCGCGCAGTGGCCGGCGTTATTGCCGCATGGTTACACAACGAGCCAATGCGTGACCTTTTTAGCGTTGCGGTAACTGGCACCAATGGAAAGACAACCGTTACTACTCTGCTTTATCAAATTGCAATGGCTGCTGGTCGACAAAGTGGGCTAATCGGAACTGTAGAAACTCGGATCGGCGATGAGGTTATTTCCTCAAACCGAACTACTCCAGAGGCTCCCGAACTGCAATCTCTGGCAGCGGTGATGCGCGAGCGTCACATGCGCAACCTATTTATGGAAGTTTCAAGTCACGCCGTTTCATTAAACCGAATCGGCGGATCAACTTTTAATATTGCAGCGTTTACAAACCTGTCACAAGATCATTTAGATTTTCATCGTGATATGGATGCGTATTTCTCGGCAAAAGCAGCTCTATTTACCCATAAATATGCTGAATTAGCTTACATAAATATGGATAATGATTGGAGCGAAAGATTACTTGCAATTCAAGAATTGCCAGTTGTTAAGATCTCGCGTTCATCAACTTCTGCTGACTGGTATTTCGAGCGGATTGAAAGCGGAGTACGCAACACTGAGATTGCGATTCGTGGCACCGGCGGAATACTAATTGAGACCAAGACCAAACTTGCTGGTGATTTCAATTTAGATAATCTTTTAATGGCAATTGCAATTTCTGTGGCTAGCGGTATTGATCCAATTGATATTGCTGCAATTACGCCAAATTTAATTGGCGCAGAAGGTCGATTAGAGCAGGTAGATCTTGGTCAGCCATATCGGGCATTAGTTGATTATGCTCATTCACCAGATTCAGTTATGCGAGTGCTCGCCACTTTGCGCCAAAATAGTAATGGAAAAATCATTGCTGTTCTTGGATGCGGTGGCGATCGAGATAAGAGTAAACGTTCGCTTATGGGTGCAGCGTTATTAGCAGGATCTGATGTAGCAATATTTACCAGTGATAATCCGCGCAGTGAAGATCCAGCGGAAATTATGAAGGATATGGTCTCGGGCTTAGAACTTACTGAAACCAGTTTTATTGAGCTTGATCGCAAGCGAGCAATTGAGATTGCTGTAGCAACTGCAAAAGCTGGAGATGTTCTTGTTTTACTTGGAAAAGGGCACGAGCATGGCCAGGAAATAAACGGAGTCAAACATGAATTTGATGACCGACTTATTCTTGCCAGTGCGATTGAGGCGAATGCATGATTAAGTTATCCGCACGCGAGATTTCCTTAATTGTAAATGGGTCACTTCATGGTGATGAGAATATTTTGGTTACTGAAACACCTGTTTTCGACTCTAGGCAAGCAAAAAGAGGATCTTTGTTTCTGGCCCTGATCGGTGAAAATAATGATGGCCATAACTTCATCTCAGGCGCGTTTGAAAATGGCGCGGTACTTGCCTTAACTACCAAAAAAGTCGATCAACCTTGTGTTGTAGTGCCAGATGTAATGCAGGCAATATCTGATTTAGCGAAATTTGTTCGAGTTCAGTTGGGCGAGCTCAAGGTGATCGGTATAACTGGGTCACAGGGCAAGACAACCACCAAAGATCTTCTTAACTTTATTCTCTCTTCCGTTGATCAGACAGTTGCTCCTATTGGGTCATTTAATAATGAATTAGGGGTACCGCTAACAATTTTGCAATGTACTGAAAAAACTAAATACTGCATTGTCGAAATGGGCGCCCGACATATTGGTGATATCGCGGCACTATGTGAGATCGCAAAACCTCATATCGGCGCTGTTCTAAAAGTTGGAAATGCGCATTTAGGTGAATTTGGATCTCGTGAAGCGATTGCTCAAGCAAAGTCAGAATTAATAACTTCCTTAAACAGCGGCGGAACAGCAATTCTAGGAACTTATGATCAATTCACGCCTCTCATGAAAGTTAATGATGGGGTAGATGTCTTAACTTTCGGCGAACGTAGTGAATGCAATGTGCGTGCTGCAGATATTGAAATTCGCGAAGGACGCCCACACTTTGATTTGGTGACTAAGGATGGTCGCGCAGCTGTAGGCATGCGTCTTGTGGGGTTACATCAAATTCCAAACGCTCTTGCAGCAGCAGCGATTTCAAGCGCATTAGGCTTAAGTGTCGATCAAATTGCAGGTGCGCTTTCAATGGCCGAACTTGCAAGCAAGTGGCGAATGGAAATTTTTGAAAGCAACGACCGGTTAATGATTAATGATTCATATAACGCTAACCCAGAATCAATGGCTGCTGCGCTACGCACCTTGGCGCTATTTGCCCAAGAGCGTGGCGGATCAGCTTGGGCAGTTCTTGGCAAAATGCATGAATTAGGTCCCTCTGAAATAAGTGATCACGCGGCTATTGGAAAATTAGTTAATGATTTAGGAATTGATCACTTAGTCACGATCTCGATGCCAGCTTATGCAACAGAACTTTCGGAAAAAAGTGAAACTAAAGTTCATGAGTTTTCGAACAAAGGTGATGCCATTTCACTTTTGCAGGAAATTCAGGCTGGCGATGTTTTACTAATTAAAGCCTCTCGCGCCGAACATTTTGAGGAAATTGCCCAAGAAATTGTTAATAACTGGCAAACTGGTGCTGGAAAGAAGGATGAAGAATAAATGAAACAAATCCTGCTCTCGGGTGCCATGGCACTGTTCTTTTCCTTATTTGGCACACCAGCATTAATCCGACTCTTAGCCAAGCGCGGGTATGGCCAAATTATTCGTGATGATGGCCCAACGTCACACCACGCTAAACGTGGTACTCCAACTATGGGCGGCTTGATTATTATCTTTGCTTCATTTGCCGGCTACTTTATTAGTCACGGAATCAACCAAACCGCAATCACTGCATCTGCATTATTGGTTATGGGCTTAATAACCGGTCTAGGTTTTGTTGGTTTCTTAGATGATTGGCTAAAAATCTCGCGCGAGAAATCACTAGGTTTAAAGGGAAGGCAAAAAATAGTTGGGCAAGTGCTAATTGCAGCGACTTTTGGATATTTCGGAATTAAGTTTGCAGATAGTGATGGCTTGACTCCAATTTCGCTGCATCTTTCGGCTGTGCGAGATACCAGTATTGTGCTTGGTGCAGGGCTAGTAGTTGTTTGGATTGCCTTAATGGTTACCGCAACAAGTAACGGCGTGAATTTAACGGATGGGCTAGATGGTTTGGCGACTGGCGCTTCGGTCATGACTTTCTTAGCTTTCATTTTAATTGGCGTATGGGAGTTCGGTCAGAGCTGCGCGATTTCCGTTTCTTCAACTGCCGGATGCTACGCAGTACGCGATCCGCTCGACTTGGCAGTTCTGTCAGCCGCCTTAGCAGGTGCTTGTACTGGTTTCCTTTGGTGGAACGCTTCACCCGCAAAAATATTTATGGGTGACACAGGTTCGCTTGCATTGGGGGGAGCGTTAGCAGGCCTTGCATGCACTCTGCGGGTTCAACTACTGCTGATTCCGCTAGGTGGATTATTCGTAATTATTACGATGTCGGTAATTATTCAAACACTTTACTTTAAGGCAACTGGTGGCAAACGAATTTTCCGTATGGCACCACTGCAACATCACTTTGAGTTAAAAGGTTGGGGAGAAGTCACAATTGTTTTGCGATTCTGGATCATCGCTGGTTTATGCGTGGCTGTCGGCCTAGGACTCTTCTATGCGCAATGGGTAGCGCTTTAAGCGAAAATTAAATGCCAATCATTCCTAAACAAATAACACTTGGCGGCGTAGCCATAGAACAAGCGCAGCTATTGGTTTTAGGTGGCGGAGTTACCGGACGATCTGTAGCTAGCACCTTAAGCAAAATGGGAGCGCTCGTCTCGATATATGACGAGAACGAAGCCTCTGAGTTTGATTTCCCGCGAATCTCAATTGCTGAACTGGCAACAATTGATTGGGCAGCGGCAGTAGTTTCTCCAGGCTGGAAGCCAAGCCACCCAGTTATTGCTGATCTACGCAACCGTGAGATAACACTTTTAAATGAGATTGACATTGCATGGGAGATAAAACAGCAAGTTGCCCCCAACCAGAAGTGGTTAGCGATAACCGGAACAAATGGAAAAACATCAACCGTCGAACTAACTGAGTCGATTCTTAAGGCCGCAGGTATCAACGCATTCGCATGCGGCAATGTAGGAACACCGGTGATAGATGCGGTTACCTCAGATTCTAAATATGAATATTTAGTTTTAGAACTTTCATCTTTTCAATTACATTGGTCTGAATCTGCCGAATTTGTGGCATGTGGCATTTTAAATATTGCGCCCGATCACATTGATTGGCATGGATCAATGTCCGAATATGCCAAAGCAAAGCTAGATCTATTAAGTAGATCGGTAACGGCCATTTTAAATGGTGATGATCCGATGGTGGTAGAAGGCAGCACGCATTGGCAAGGTCGTAAAATCTTTTACACTCTTCAAACTCCAAAGCCAGGTGAGATAGGTTTAGTCGAAAATCTCCTGGTTGATCGTGCCTTTGTTGCCGATCCAATGGAAGCAGCCATGTTTTGTGAGTTAGCTGAAGTACAGCCAACTGCTCCGCACACAGTATCTAATTCTCTTGCCGCAGCAGGCTTAGCTCGTTCAATTGGAGTTAGCCATGAAGTTATTCGCGAGGCAATAAAGAGTTTTAAGCCAGGTCGACATCGCATCGAACTAGTTTTAGAAAGCAATGGAATTCGATGGATCGATGATTCCAAAGCTACTAATCCGCATGCCGCACAAGCTTCGGTAATGGCCGAACTCAGCGTGGTCTGGATCGCGGGGGGATTAGCAAAGGGAGCCGAAATGGGCGATCTAATTAAACAAGTGGGTGCACGTTTGCGAGGGGTAGTTTTAATTGGTACCGATCGCGAGTTATTTGCCAGTGAATTAACGCGAGATTTTCCGAACGTACCGATAGTTCGCGTTGATCCAAAAAACGATCACGATCGCACTTCAACTGATAATGATTTTATGAATCGCGTAGTAAGCGAGGCAGCTCGCTTATCAAAAAGTGGCGATGCAGTTTTGTTAGCGCCAGCTTGTGCATCAATGGATCAGTTTGTTTCCTACAGCGATCGCGGCGATCGCTTTGCCAAATCAGTACGAGAAATAGTGGGTAAAAATGTCAACGCAGGTTAAGCGCAGCAAGTTACTTCAGCCATTTAACACATTTGCGCTTTTTGCAATCTGTCTGACGGCTTTGAGCATATTGGGATTAGTAATGGTGTTTTCAGCATCGACAATCTACTCAACAAAAGTTAATGGCAATACTTATGGAACTTTCTTACGCCAACTTATAATTTTGGTCGCGTCATTACCAATAGGTTGGCTAGCTGCGAAATTACGTCTAAATCTGTGGCGTGCGATTGGTCGATATGCACTGATTATTTCTTTAGGCTTATTAGCACTTCTGCTTATTCCAGGTGTCGGCCATGCAGTTAACGGAAATCGCAACTGGATCGGTTACGGACCATTTGTTATTCAACCTTCTGAGTTTGCGAAATTCTTAATGATTCTCTGGGCGGCAACGATGCTGGCTCAATATGAAAATGCGGGCGTAGTGCGCGCTAATGTTTTAAAGTTAATAACACCTGGATACTTCGGGGTTTTAATTTTCGTATTGGCTGGAAAAGATCTAGGTACTGCAGCCGTAATTGGCGCCACTATGGCAGGACTTCTTTTTGTATCCGGAATCCCACTTAGATTATTCGGCACTATTTCAGCGATCGGTATGGCCGGAGTTAGCGCACTTATTTTAAGTGCCCCATATCGAGCAGCACGATTCTTGGTTTTATTTAATCCATTCGCCGAAGGTGATTATAAAAATTTTGGTTGGCAACCAGCGCATAGTTTGATGGGTTTGGCTACTGGCGGATTAGTTGGTGTCGGGTTGGGCGCTAGCAGACAGAAGTGGGGCTACTTAGCTGAAGCACACACAGATTTTATTTTCTCGGTAATTGGAGAAGAACTAGGATTACTCGGAACCATTGGAACTATCTTGTTATTTGCTGGATTAATTTTTGCAATTTTCCAGATCGCAATGAGGGCGAATGATCCCATGGTCCGCTTCACTTGTGCTGGTATTGGCGTTTGGATTGCGATTCAATGTATTTTCAATATCGGTTCAGCAATTAGCCTGGTGCCTGTAGTTGGAGTGACGCTTCCACTAATCTCATATGGTGGTTCATCTCTGATCGCAACATATATTGCGCTCGGTTTTGTATTAGGCGCAGCCTTGCGCGATCCAGAAGTCGCTCGCGGAATAAGAGAATTCAGAAAGAAAGATAGTCAATGAAGATCGTTTTAGCTGGGGCAGGAACTGCGGGACATATTGAACCTGCATTAGCCGTTGCCGATGCTTGGCGTCGCGAGTATCCAAATTGCGAATTTGAATTTGTCGGAACTTCATCTGGCCTAGAAAACACTTTAGTAATTAACGCTGGATATAAGTTAAGCCAGATTCCGAAAGTAACGTTGCCACGTTCTATTTCTCCAACAATCCTGCTTGCTCCAATCAAATTTGGGCAGGCATTTATGAAGTCATATCGAATTATTCGAGCTGCGGATTGCGTAATTGGTTTTGGCGGTTATGTTTCGGCACCTATTTATTTAGCAGCCGCAATTCGCAGAACTGCTTTTGTGGTTCACGAAGCGAATGCAATTCCTGGTTGGGCAAATAAATTGGGAGCTTTTCTCGGTGGAGCAATGGCAGTGGGTAAACCGGTAAGAAATGGAAAATTCAGAAAAGCAGAAGTTGTCGGTCTTCCACTAAAACCAGCAATATCAGCGGCTCTTGATAATGCTAAAGGTGACTGGACGACTGCACGCAAAGTTGCAAAAGAGCAGCTCGGCCTAAAATCTAATCGACCCCTGATCTTGGTAATGGGTGGTTCGCAAGGTTCGGCAGCTATAAATTCAGTTATTGCGTCCGCGCTTCCTGATTTATTAAGCAACTATGAAGTTTTACATTCTGTGGGCGGCAAGAATCAGTTGCCTTCGGCTGCTGAGGGCTACCGACCTTTGCCTTACATAGAAGATATGGCGACTGCATACTTGGCCGCTGATTTAATTATTGCTCGAAGTGGCGCAATTACATGTGCCGAGGTAAATGCTCTTGGCAAATATGCGATTTTCATCCCGCTGGCTATCGGTAATGGCGAGCAAGCTCGTAATGCTGATTTCCTAGTTGCTCAAGGCAGGGCCACATTGGTAGCTCAAACAGATTTTAATTCAGAGTGGATAACTGCGAATATAGCGAATTTTCTATCGAAATCTAAAGAACTTTCTTCTGGAAATGAAAGTGACCGCGCCGCTGCCGCCAATATTGTGGCGTTGATGCGTCGTCATGCCAGAATTGCTAAATGACTTTCACTAATTCCTTGCCGGAATTGATTGGCAAGCGCGTGCATTTCATAGGCATCGGCGGAGCGGGCATGAGCGGGTTAGCACGCATTGCTTTATCTCACGGAATAAAGGTTTCAGGATCTGACTCCAATGATTCAAATGTGGTCGTTGCTCTACGAGCACTTGGGGCTAGCGTTGAAATAGGTCATAAGGCTGAAAATGTCGAAGGTGCCGATCTCATTGTTTTTTCATCAGCGATTTCTGAGAATAATCCAGAACGAACTCGAGCAAAAGACTTAGAGATACCTTTAATTGCTCGGGCAACTGCGCTAGCGCTCTTAATGTCAGAATCAAAAAGTATTGCCGTTGCTGGTACGCATGGGAAAACAACTACCTCATCGATGCTTACTGTGGCACTTCAGGCTGCAGGTGCTGATCCATCTTTTGCAATTGGCGGAACAATTACAGCATCTGGATCTAATGCACATAGAGGTACAGGTGATTTCTTTGTGGCCGAAGCAGATGAGTCAGATGGTTCCTTTGTCGCATATCGTCCTTATGGCGCGATTATTACAAATATTGAATATGACCATGTTGATTATTTCGCAGATGAGAGTGCGGTATTTGAAGTCTTTTCAGAATTTATTGCCACCATTTCAACTGATGGATTTCTCGTGTACTGCAATGACGATAAGGGATCACGCAAAATCGGTAGTGCATTAACAACTATTCGTACCTATTCATACGGAACCGCACCCGATTCAGACTTAGTTATTGATCAGATAACACTGTTGCCGCTAGGTTCTAGCGCTCGCGCAATCTGGCATGGCAAAGTCATTGGCAAGCTCGAATTAAACGTTCCAGGTCACCACAACTTATTAAATGCAGCCGCAGCTCTTGCATCCGGGCTTGTTCTAGATCAGAAGCAGAACGAACTTATTGCCGGGTTAAGTACTTTCAAGGGAGCGGGGCGCCGCTTTGAAGTAAAAGGCACAGTTAACGGCATTCGAGTTATTGACGACTATGGACATCACCCAACTGAGATTGAAGTGACGCTAACGGCAGCTAGACGATTTGCCGGAGATGGACGATTGATCGTTGTTTTTCAGCCACACCGTTTCTCGCGCACCCAAGCGTTCATTGATGATTTTGCTCGAACTTTAGATATTGCAGATGAAGTCATTGTCCTGGAAATCTATGCTGCAAGCGAAAAACCAATCCCGGGCATCACTTCTGAATTAATTGTTGAAAAAATGACACATGGACGATACTTACCTAATTTTATGTCAGCAGTAGACGAGGTAGTTTCATCAGCACGACCAGGAGATGTAATTATGACTCTAGGTGCTGGCGACGTTAGTTCATTAGCTCCGATTATTGTTCAGGGACTAGCTAAATAAATGTTTTTACGTAAACATCGACTATTTACCCTTCTGGCAATACTACTAATTGCAGGCTTGGCTTACCTCCTTGGCTGGTCGAATGTTTTCACCATCAAAGATATTTCATATGCAGGTGCGCCTACAAAAAATAGTGAGCAAACTATTAAGGGTCTTACGAACTTGAGTAAAGGCGAACGATT
>CAEZUS010000005.1_pt1 | contig 15727 bp, 19 predicted proteins | sample 7264541 | NCBI WGS metagenome assembly CAEZUS01 (sample SAMEA6813836, study PRJEB35770) | freshwater metagenome | biome: Freshwater; feature: Freshwater reservoir; material: water | place: Czech Republic | collected 2016-04-20 | depth 0.5m m | reverse complement strand
TTGCCCTGATTCGCAACAGCTTCAATCGCAGCTGCTGCCGCAGTTGGATCTAAGTACTCACCGCCACTTTTAATTGGCTTGAGATCTGCATCTAATTTATAGAGCAATGGAATTCCGGTTGGAATATTAAGTTCGGCAATATCTGACTCAGAGATTCCGTCTAGATGTTTAACTAATGCGCGCAGCGAATTACCGTGTGCGGTAACTAAAACACGCTTGCCTGCGCGCAGATCAGGAACGATGCTCTCGGTCCAGTACGGCATCATGCGAACTACAACATCCTTTAAACATTCTGTTGCTGGCAGGTCAGAACCTAAATCGGCATATCTAGGATCACCGGTTTGGCTAAATGGATCATTGGCTTCGATCGGTGGTGGCGGAACATCGTAAGAACGGCGCCAAAGTTTAAATTGCTCTTCGCCATAGGTAGCCAGAGTTTCTTTCTTATCTTTTCCTTGAAGCGCACCGTAATGGCGTTCATTTAAGCGCCAAGAGCGCTTCACTGGAATCCAATGGCGATCACAAGCATCTAGGGCTAATTGCGAGGTATGAATAGCGCGGCGAAGTAGTGAAGTGTGTACTACATCTGGCAGCAAACCTTTTTCGGCGAGCAACTTTCCGCCGCGAGCAGCTTCAGCCTCACCGGCTGCAGATAGGCGGACATCCACCCAGCCAGTAAATAGATTCTTGGCATTCCATTCGCTTTCGCCATGACGTAACAGGATTAATTCGAAGTCGCTCATAGCCGTAATCCTAGATCAATTAAATCAAATGTGAAAATGCTTGCAGGTTTGCTAGCGATTCACCGCGCGAAACCCGCCAAGCCCATTCGCGACGTATTGCACTGGAAAATCCGATTTCTAGCATTGGATTAAATGAAGAATCGGCAACTTGCAAAACGCTTCCGATGAGCCGATCGATCTCTTGATTTGTCACTGCCTCGAGTGGCAAGCGGCCAACTAAGTAAATGTCGCGTAATTCATTTATCGCGAATGCGATGCCGTATAGACCAGCATTCTTCTGCAAACACCAAGCATGCACCTGATCTTCATTCTCATCTGGCTTGCGAATTACAAATGCGTTGATACTTAAAGAATGATCACCGATTACTAGAGCGCAATGGGTTTGTTGCTTTTTTTCGCCAGGTAACGTTACCAAGAAAGTATTTGGATTACTCTGCTCGAAAGATAAATCATGTGATTCTAGAAATTCTAAAATTACTTCGTTTGGATTTAACGAACTCATAACTTAAGCGCCGGCTATTTGTTCGCGTGCGATTTCAGAAAGCACTCGGTCATAAATATCTAGAGTGCCGCGAGCGGTTGCATCCCACCCGAAGTGAGATGCATGTTCGACTGCGCCCATTGAGAGAAGTACGCGACGTTGTGGTTCGTGCAGTAAGCGCGCCAAAATCGAAGACCAAGCGCGGGGATCGTGACCATCTACTAGAACTCCAGAAATACCATCAGCCACCGCGGTACGTAATCCGCCTACTGCCGTTGCAACAACTGGCGTGCCACACGCTTGAGCTTCGAGCGCTACCAGACCAAAGGACTCGCTGTAACTTGGAACGCAAACTAAATCAGCGCTGCGATACCAATCAGGCAACTCATTACGTGGCACTGGTTCGGCAAACTTAATAACATCAGAAATTGCTAACCAACTAACTAATTCCTTAAGTCGCTCAACTTCAGAAGTATTTGAACCTGATGAACCGCCAACAATATTTACAATTAAGCCGCTACGTAATAAAGGTGAATGATTTAGCATTTCAGAGATTGCCCTGATTAGTAGTTCGGGACCTTTGTGAGGCTGGATACGACCGACAAAAGTAATTACGTGCGCACTATCTGGAACTGCTAATCGCTCACGAGCCATTTTCTTGCCGTCGCCCGGAGTAAATTTATAAAGATCAACACCAGGTGAGACAACCTGCACATTATCTGGACAAGCTTCATAAAGTGAAACCAGGCTGGCTGCTTCGGCATCGGTGTTGGCAATTAGCGCATTGGCTGCCGCAACCACTTGGGTTTCACCTTGAACTCGAATCATTGGCTCAGGGGTTTCGCCTTCAGCTAAATTTAAATTCTTAACTCGTGCCATTGTGTGCATTGTGTGGACAAATGGGATCGATAATTCCTTGCTGACTAACATGGCAACTTTTCCGGAAATCCAATAGTGAGAATGGATTAAGTCGTATTTGGTACTAGCTGAAATCTTCTTTTTAAACTCATTAGCAATATCGGGAATTAACTTAGGTAACTCTTCTTTAGTCACTCCAGATAATGGGCCAACATTTAATTGAATAACTCGCACCCCAGGTAAAACTTCGACAATATCTGCCACATCGGGATTAGTCCGGCGAGTAAAAATATCTACTTTCACACCCATGGCAGCCATGCGCTCGGCGCTTTCAACTACATAAATATTCATGCCGCCAGCATCGCCAATTCCTGGTTGATCCAGGGGCGAGGTATGCACCATCAAGGTTGCAATCCGTGCAGTCATGGTTAAAGGGTAACGCTGATTAAAAGGAAGCGCTAAGTGATCCCACTGGGGTTCCGCCACCGAGCACTTCAACCTCTTCGCCCTCGATTGTGATGCCAAATTTAGCTAGAGCGGCTTTCATCATTGGACCATTTGCACGACTTGCACCATCTGAAATCTTCCAAGCGATTGCACTGCCATCAGGTAAAGAAGCCAACATAACGCTTTCAGCGCCACCTTTTACAAAGAGTCCAGGAACTGCGCGCATCATGCGAGTATCAAAAGCGCCCTCAGCCAAAATCATCTCTGGATGCTTTAGGCAAGCGTTGATTAATTCTGTAAACACTGGATCATGATTAATTCGCATGTTTCGTGCTGCGACTGCGATAGATCGAGTGCTCATCGAAAAGAGTGGCGCACCACAACCATCGGTACTTACACGGTTAATTGGTTGGCCAGTTAATTCAGTTATCTCTTTCGCGATTGCAATTTGAAGTGGGTGATTCACATCTAGATAATTTTTAGTATCCCAACCATTGACAACACAAGTAGCCAACATTCCGGCATGTTTACCGCTGCAATTTGCAGCTAATGATGTTGCTGGATTTGCGCCCCAAGCAATTCGCGCTTCATGATCTATCGGGCGATCTGGGGTATTTAGTAATTGCTTTTCGTTTAATCCAACTGATTGTAATATTTCAAGTGCAACTTCTTGATGTCGAACCGTGCCACCATGGCTGGCACAAACTAAAGCTAGCTGCTCGGGATTTAGCTTTAATCCATTTCTAACCATCGCTGCTGCTTGTAAAGATTTAATCGCAGAACGCGGATACATTTCAGCATCGACATCACCAAGCGTTAATAAATCGGTTCCGTCGGGACTAATCAGAATTAAGTGACCGCAATGAGTTGATTCAACTAAACCGCTACGTACTAACTGTGCGAGAACTGCGCTCATAACTATTCAGCAGAACGTGGGCTAGTTGACCAAATATGTGCTTGCAACTCTTGTCCTTCAGCTGCCATGTCATATGCATAGAAAAGTTCACCCTCAACTAATCCATAAAGGCGAACTCCTGCTGTAACAACTTTTGCACTAGGTGCCGAATAGCCTTGATCCATAGCTAATTGAATTTTTGGGCCATCAAAATGTCCAAGCCAACCTTCAGTAATTCCGGTGTTATGCGAGATAACTACTTCAAGTACATTATTTGGCTTTACGCGCCAGAAACCAGCTTCACTAGCACCGGGACGAATAATCTCGCCATCTTCGTCAACGATCCACGAACGTGAATAATAATTAAGAAAGGGACGACCATCGTGGTTAAAGACAGTTTCTGAAATAAACTGAAAAGGTTTAATTGTTGGGTATTCGCCATGACCTTTGCCGCGCCAAGTACCAACTAACCAAGCTAGAGGATTTAAATCTGGGTGTAGTCCTTCAGGAATTGTAAAAACCATTATCGACCAGTTCGCTTTCTGCTATCTCGGTAGCGAGCGCTTTCGGGATCTCTGCGACTTGTGAATGCATAGATCAAAAGTCCGGCGCCAATAACTATTGAAATTAGGCCAAGGAGAATTGAGGTTAAGAGCTCCATGCCTTGAAGTCTATCGGTTACTTATAGCTTTCTTACTGCCCACATGATCGCGAGCCCTGCAACCAAGGTAATAAATAATTGCCCAAGCAAGTTCATCGCTTATTTTCCTGCGACTATCTCTTCTTGCGCGGCTGGAATTCCCGAAACTGATAGCGTTGCATCCAGCGGGGTATTTCGTTTAACAACTGCGAGTGCAATTGGCCCTAACTCATGATGTCTGGCGACTGTTCCTAGATAACCAACTACTACCCCATCATTTTCTACCGGGCTACCTACTTTAGGAAAATTAACTTCGGTGCCATCTAGATGAAGCATTACCAATCGCCGGGGCGGATTTCCGAGATTATTAATTTTTGCCACAGTTTCTTGGCCCCTGTAACAACCTTTATTTAAATGAACTGCACTATTTAAGAGGCCAAGTTCATTTGGAATTGATTTGTGATCAGTTTCAAAACCAATTCTTGGCAAGCCAGCAGCCACGCGCATTGCATCGAGCGCCCAGGTGCCCACTTGTGTTGCAACGGAATTAAATGTCTCGACCATATTTGAAAGCTCTGCACGTGGTACCAATGCGAAAGGGCCACCGATTTGATCCATCTGGCCAGGTGCACGAAGCACTGCATATTCTGAAGTCGCATTTTTAATTTCAACTTGTGCTCTAAATTTCATCTTTTCTAAATGCGAAATTAATTCAGCACCTCGCCCTGGATTTACAACGATCCAGGTGGTGTCACCATCGTCAACTAAGAAAAATTGGTGTTCGATATGGCCTTTCGGATCTAAAATCAAAGCATGTTGCCATTGGCCAGCTGATAAATTTTCATGATCCTGAGTGGTAAGTAAATGCAACCAAGTTAAACGCTCGGGACCTGCAATTGAAATTAATTCAAAATGTGAAAGATCGGCCCAAGCAGTACCAGCTTCGAGGGCACGTTGTTCTTTTACCGGATCACCAAAATGCCAAACAGCACCTTTATCTGGGCCTTCTTCAACTAGAACGGCGCTCATGATGTGAGTCTAGGGCTTGGTAAAGCAACTTTCACATCGACCAGCAATTGCCAAATGTTCAAGGTCGGTGTGAAATCCATAATCATCGAGAATTGCTTGTGTAAGCGCAGAAGTTGCTTCAATCGGAACTTCAATAATCAATCCGCAATTCTCGCAATTCAAATGTGCATGAATCTCTTGATTTGAAGCGTGGTAGCGAACACCACCATGACCGAGGTGGGCATGTTGAACAAGCCCAACATTTTCCAGAGTTTCTAGGTTGCGGTACACCGTTGAAAGATTAATCCCGGGGTGACTTTGACGAACTTTTTCGGCAACTTCTTCGGGGGTGGCATGACCAAGTTCGCGGACTGCAGATAAAACTAATTCGCGTTGAGGCGTAAGTCGTAAACCTTTATCACGTAATTCATGTTGATCGGCCATGTTGGAATCCTACTTAATTTCTACAACGAGATCGACTGGAGACCCTTTAGTTGCAATGACATTACGTTCTTCGCGCACTCCTGAAGCCAGGATTACTAGGGTCCAGGCGCCAGGAGCGGCGAAGAAACGAAATTGCCCGTGTGCGGTAGTTGGAACTTCTGCGGTGAATTCGCCAGTGGAATCCAAGAGTCGAACATATGCGTTACCAACGGGAGCTCCATTTGGAACTCCATCGTCTTCCCCGTCCCTGAGAATGACACCTTGAATTACGGTTTGCGTTGATAAATCAATACCCGAAAGATCTGGACCACCAGGAGTAGCACCGCAAGTTCTCATTACGCGCCTATCGCAACCGGAACGCCAACTAATGAACCATATTCAGTCCATGATCCGTCATAGTTTTTAACATTTGAAACGTTAAGTAGCTCGTGTAGAACAAACCAAGAGAAAGCTGATCGCTCTCCGATGCGGCAATACGCGATAGTGTCCTTACTTAAATCAACACCTGCGCCAACGTAAAGATCTTTCAACTCAGCATCTGATTTAAAAGTGCCATCTTCATTTGCAGCCTTAGACCAAGGAATATTTTTTGCAGTTGGAATATGACCTTTAATTTGGCCGCTCTCCTGTAGTAAATGTGCAGGTGCTGCAAGTTCGCCACTGAATTCTGCCGGCGAACGAACATCGACAATATTTGACTTACCAATTGCCGATATAACTTCATCACGGAATGCGCGAATAGAGTTATCTCGCTCTTTTGCCACGTATCGTGTTGCGGTACGGCTTGGAACAGCAGTTACAAATGGACGCGCATCTAACTCCCAGCGCTTGCGGCCACCGTCGAGCAAACGAACATCACCATGTCCGTAAATCTTGAAATACCAAAATGCGTATGTCGCAAACCAGTTGTTATTGCCTCCATATAAGACAACTGTGGAGTCATTTGCAATGCCGCTCTTAGAAAGAAGTGCCTCGAATTTGTCCTTCGAAATTAAATCGCGGATCAAACCGTCTTGAAGATCATCGCGCCAATGGAATGTAATGGCACCTTCGATATGACCTTGTTCGTATAGCGAAGTATCTTCATCTACTTCAACAATGACTACCGCTGGATTATCAAGGTTTTGCGCTACCCAATCAGCACTAACTAGTGATTTTTCACGTGACATAAATATGTTTTCCTTTTCTTTAACGGTTAGATGTGTGAAATTTGTTAATTACGGCGAGCGCGAAGAAGCAAAAGATAAACTTCGCAACCCAGGCAGTAATTGAAAGCCGCATTTAAGAATGCAGCAGCAAGTGCAAAACCAGTTGCAATTGTAAAGAGCGAAGTAACTCCAGAAAGTAGACCGGTCACCGCAACTGCTGCAAATAAGAAACCAACCGCTTGTGCAAATTTAGGTGGGCGCACATCTTCAGGAATAAATTCACCTTTTAGGCGTGGCTTAATCCAACTCTTAAAAATCAGCGCATAAGGGGTGAACTGTGGCCCTTTTGTTGCTCCAATAAAAAACACTGCGAGTTGAAAAGTGATCAGCGCCAAAGATTGAGTTGCCAGCGCACCAGCTAACACAAGAACTGTTAGCGCTGCCGAAAATCGTGGACCCCGGGCATCTATAACTACTGAGGTGCTTTTATTTTCTAAAGTTGTCATTTGTTTCCTTCTTAAATTTGTTGGATGGACTAAAACTGCAAAAAAGTTTTAGTTACAACACAACGAGACAGCTAAGCGGCCGTAATCAAGTACACGGCGCTTGGTGAAAAAGCTATCCAGGGAGAATGACATGGCTTAAGAGTAAAGAGCCAAATTGAAAAAGACTAATTGCGAGTTATTCGCAGGTATTACTTAATCGCAGCTAGTGCGGCAAGCACTTGATCACGCTTAGGTGCACCAACTGCGCGACCAACTTCGATGCCAGAACTATTCAAAATAAGCGTGGTTGGCGTCGATCGAATATCTAATTTTCGAACTAGCTCTAGGTTTGTTTCAGCATCTATCTCAACATGGCGGACATCATAAATATCTGCCACTACGTGCTCGAGCAAAGTACGGGTGGCCCGACATGGAGTGCAAAATGCTGACGAAAATTGAACCAAGGTGGCCCGGGTGCCAAGTTCGCCACCGATGACTGATGCGGTTAAACCCTTACCCGAAAGGGTTTTGACTCGAATCTTGCCGCGAGATTGTTGGTACCAGAGGCCATAGCCGGTTGCTGCCGCCAGCACAATCAAAATTGGTAGGAAAGATTTCACGAGAGTAGTCTGTGCCACTTAACACCTAGAACGCAACTGGAAGAAGGTGAGCGCAAATGGCAAGAGTGTTGCTTCTTACAAACACTCTGGGCGCGAGCGCTGAAGTTCTACCATCGCTAGCTTTGTTGCAACATCAAGTAAAGATTGTTCCAGCCGAAGCCAGCGTCTTAATTGATATTCCCGAGTCAGACATTTTGTTATTGGATGCGCGTCGCGAAATTCCAGCAGCTAAGAATTTAGCGAAACTTTTACATGCAACAGGATCAAGTGCACCTGTTGTTGCAATCATGACCGAAGGTGGATTGTCTGCACTTAGCGCTGATTGGGGAATCGATGATGTAATTCTCGATACTGCTGGTCCGGCTGAAGTAGATGCTCGTATTCGAATTGCAATTGGTGAATTTGCTGCTCATTTAGCACAAAGCGATTCAACATCTGGAGAAATTCGCACTGGTGAAGTTGTGATCGACGAGAATAGCTATAGTGCTCGAATTAGAGGTCGTGCACTTGATCTAACATTTAAAGAATTCGAACTTCTTAAATTTCTCGCTCAACATCCTGGTCGGGTATTTACGCGTGCTCAGCTACTTCAAGAAATTTGGGGTTACGACTATTTCGGCGGCACTCGGACCGTTGATGTTCATATTCGTCGTTTACGTTCCAAACTTGGCCCCGAACATGAAGCGATCATCGGCACTGTTAGAAATGTTGGATACCGTTTCACTGTTGCTAGCGCCTCGAAAGATTCTCAAATCTCTGAACGGATCTAGTTTTGCGTACGATTCTTAAGCTTCATCGCTCAAACGTTTCAGATTTAGCAAAACCACATACTTCTGCTGAAATTTCTACCTTTAAAACCGCTGATTCCGAGGAATGGCTTGCGCTAAATAACCAAATTTTTGTTGAGCACCCCGATCAAGGTGATTGGGTCATGCAAGATTTAACTAACCGAATGGCCGAGAGCTGGTTTGATAGTGATGGCTTTTTCCTGGCTCGCGAAAACGAGCGCATAATTGGGTTTTGCTGGACCAAGATCCATCATGATCGCGTAAATGAAGGCCCGATCGGTGAAATTTATGTTTTGGGAGTTGACCCATCTGTGCACAGTTCTGGCCTCGGTAAAGCATTGACTTTAACGGCCCTGAATTATTTTCAAAATAAAGGCATTAAAGATTCAATGCTTTATGTTGATGCCGATAATCATAAAGCTTTGATTCTGTATAAGAAATTAGGCTTCAACTAATTCAGCGCACATTGCGCGAAATGCTGCAGTGTGAGCATCAACATCGGCACTTGTAGTGTCAGGACACATCAGTGCCATGTTGTGAAATGGCGTAATCAAGAAACCATCGTTTAACATCCGCAAATGTATGTACTGCTCTAACTCAAAATCTCCAGCATTATTTGCATCAGCGCCAGTTACGGGTGCAACTTTTCCAAAAATGTATTCACCGCGCGCACCTAAACGGTTACAACTCCAGGGTAAATCAAATTCAGAAATCGCGGCATCTACACCATCGGACCAACGTGTTCCAAGATCAATCATCTGATTAAAGTTTTCTTGAGTTAAAACATGTGTAAGAGTTGCACGCATTGCAGCTAATGAAAGTGCGTTTCCGGCCAGAGTTCCGCCAATTCCACCAGTATCAATAATTTCTAACTCAACCATCTTTTTAATGGAGTCTGCAATCGACTGAGTCATTCCAAAAGTCCCGGTAGGGATTCCGCCACCAATCGCTTTACCTATAGTTAGAAAATCTGGCTTTAATCCACGATCTGCAGTCATTCCGCCAGGACCCACAGAAATAGTGTGAGTCTCATCGATAATTAAAATTGTGCCGTATTTCTTGGCTAACTCTTGTACGGCCTCTAGGTATCCGGCTTGTGGCAAAACAATTCCGACATTAGTCATGGCTGGTTCCATCAAAATAGCTGCAACATCACCGTGAGATAAGGCTTTTTCCATGCCTGAAATATCGTTGAACTCAACTACTCGAGTTGTTTGATCAAGTGCTACAGGTGCGCCAATATTTCCTTCACGGGCAACGGTATTGCCGTTTGCATCTAGGGTGGCAAAAGTTTCATCTACTGAGCCGTGATAGCAACGGTCGATTACGACAATCTTTGAGCGGCCAGTTAGTAGTCGGGAATAGCGAATTACATGGCGATTAGCATCGGTGGCCGAGACGGTAAATTGCCAGAGCGGCAGGCCAAAACGATTCGCTAACTCAGCAGAAACAATCGCGGCATCAGCAGTTGGCAACATGGAAGTAATGCCCTTACCTGCTTGTTCGCGAATCGCAGCAACTGTCACATCGGGTGAATGCCCGGTCATAGAACCGGTATCGCCTAAACAAAAATCTATATATGAGTTGCCATCAACATCGGTAAAGCGCGCACCTTTGGCTTGATCGATAAATATTGGATAAGCACCAGGCCACTTGGCCATCCAAGACATCGGGACTCCGCCAGGCATTGAGTTTTTAGCTTTTTCAAAAAGTTCACCGCTCTTTGGGTGCAGTTGAAGAAAACGTGCCTTCTCGCGCTGGGTTAATTTCTCCAGATGCTCACGATTTATCAATTGAGATTCCTTTTCCTTTACTCTTCGGTGAATACAAATAGCGCTTCAATGTAATGCTCCCCGGTTATTCCGAGATTTGCCGCATCAGGTGGTGCCGTTTGCGGTTCGATGCAAACACCTTCGGCATCTTCACTATAGACAACCCACCACGGTGCATCACATTCAATATCGATACGGGCAACATCTTCCCAAACTATTGCTGGCGTCCCGATGATTCCGGTGAAAGCATCATCCCAAGGTTCGGGAGTTGGTTTAATTAATTGACCAGTAGGTAGGCCATCTGATGCTCTTTGCATCATTTGATTTGCAGAAAAATCAATAACTGCGCTTCCGCCACGATCTAAGTCGCGAGCAAACCAAGGATGCAGGCCAAGCCATGCTGGTAAATCACAATCCCCTGGCTCATATTCCAACGACCAACGAATTGCATCATCTAAAACTTCAATAGTTTGTTCAAGTGTTGCGCCGCCATATGGTGCGGGTAAATGCAATAACGAACGGCCAGGGCCGATCTCTTGCCAAGATGATGTAAAACCAAAGCCATGAAGGGCATTAGGTGGATCAAAAATCTGAGGCAGCTGATGTTCTTGGCCATTTGCGCCGGTAATCAAACCATCACGCACTCGGCCAGCCCATGGCCCCATGCCATACCAACCGTAATTTACGGGCGTTCCTCGAAATGGCAAAGTGAATTGCATGTCTCGCCAAATTAGCGAAGCGATACGTGCACCTTGATCTAAATCAATATTGATTTGAAATTCGGCATCATCAATAAATTGCATACTAGTTCCGCTCGAGTGCTTCAGTTAGCTCAAAGGCGCGGGGTGGTTGTGCTCCGGCTCTTGAACAAGTAATCGCAGCCGCAACTGCAGCACGATGTAAAACTTCTTTTAATTTCGAACCAGATAAATTCAAAATTCCGTGCTGAATAACTGCCTCTACGATAATTGCGCCAACTGTGTCGCCAGCGCCAACTGTATCTACGACTGCCACTTTTACTCCTGGAACTTCAACTACACCATCGGTTGTTACGCCTACTAAACCATTTGCACCACGAGTAATGACAACAAGTTGTACGCCTTTTTCAAGGCAAATTTTAGCAATTCCAATTGGATCTTCATTTGGATATAACGCAGCAATATCATCTTCGCTAAATTTCACAACGCTACTTATTTTTATCCACTTTTCTACTTCGTCACGGTATTTAATTAAATCAGGCATAACGCTCGGTCTAATATTTGGATCAAAAATTATTGGGGCGAATTCGCCTACTTTTACCGCCCAGTCATATAAAACACTTGCGCCAGGTTCGATTATGGTTACTAGAGTTCCAATCTGTAAAACTTCTGGTTTTAATCGCTCTGGGTCAGGTAACCAGGAATTATCAAAGGCGAAAGTGGCAGTGCCTTCGATTAGGAATTCATAACTTGCTGACCCATCATCACCTAAAGAAACCGTTGCTGTGCAAGTTGGTAAATCACTGGTTAGCGCCAGATCTAGGCCAACACCATCGCGAATTAATTCTACGCGAGCAGATTTGCCATATTCATCAGTTGAAATTCCATCGATAAATTGCACTTCATAGCCAAGACGTGAGAGCGCTTTAGCTGTATTAGCTGGGCCACCGCCGACAATAGCTACACGATTTGGCGTACCGGGCAGCAAATCAATTAATACTTCGCCACATACCCAGATACTCATTGCTGCTCACCTTTTCGCGCTAAGAATTCAGCAATAACTTCAACTCCAAGCAAATGATCTTGAACTTGAGGCAATCCACTAATCAGTAATACTCCTGCTAATCCTATTCCATTTACATTTAACGGTAACCCACCGCCATGAATTGCATGCGTTTCTTCAGGAAGATTATTTTCTGAATACCAATCAAAGGAATTTTCTTCAGCAAAAACTCGCTCACGCATAGTTGAGTTACCAGTTGCATGGACTACTCGGGCTTTGCGGGCAATCCAATTATCATTTTCGGGTTTTGTGCCAGGTAGCGCTAAATGAAATACGGGCCACTTACCTAATTGCACTTCGATTGTGATTGCAAGCGCTCGATCTCGCCCTAACTGATGCGCTATCTCGCCAATTTCAATTGCTTCGCTTTGCGATAATGAGGGAAGTATCAAAGTCTCGGCCTCAAGTTGCAAGCCTGCACTTGTAAATCCACCGGTAGTTTCGACCATGGCTTAATTATGCGGTGGCTGGGCCAATGCTCCAAGCAAGATCTTCGTGGCGATCGATTACCCAAGCTGAATACTCTGCCAATTCTGGAGTTGTAAACCACACTGCTCCATCACGACCATCGACCATTAGTGCAGTTGCTAGCGCATCGGCAATGGCACCATTTGGGCCAAGAACTGTTGCTGATTTAGCCCCGATTGCAATCATTCCCGTGTGCGGATCGCTTATATGCGCCCCGCGCTCGTAATTACCACTTGTTGCAATCGCACCGTCTTGAATTTCAAAGGTTTGTAAAATCTCTAGGCGGTTATCGGGATTAACAACACCAATGGTCCAAGGTTTATCAGTTGTGAATCCACCTCGTAACGATAAGTCCCCCGCGGCGTTTACTTGAATATGTTCTGCGCCGGCTTGCTGCAAAATTTCTGCACATTTATCGGCAGCCCAACCTTTTACAAGGCCAGATGGATCAAATCCGCCATCAACGGCCCAGGGGTCAAATGCGCCTTCAGTTATATCTTTAACGAAATTACATAGATTCCATACTTCAATAACTTCTGAAGAACATTGGTCAATACTTATTTCGCTTCGGCGTAATTGCGAAATGATCGAACATGTTTTGTAAGTGGAGAACACATTATCAACATGATGAACATACTCGATGACTTTAGCAATCGCTGGTTCAATATCTACGCTGCTAGAAACGTCAATAAACAGAACGGTGCCCCAAACTTCAATTTCGTGTTTAGTGCGCACTTTTAAAGTCCGGCTTTAACCATCGCGCCTTGCAAAGATTTACGCCAACCATAAGTTGTATAGCTTGCTCCAGATGCACCTTGAATATTTGTTGACTGCGCCGCAAGGGTTTGTTGTATTAAGATCGGTAGCGCTTTTCGGGTGTACTTATCATTCTTTCCAGTTGGCGCAATCAGCGCTTGTGCATCGGTAATTTTTCCATTTGTAACTGTTATTTGTACTTGTACGTTTCCATAACTGACATTTACAACTGGGCCCGTGAAATCTCCGTTAATTGACTTTACGACAGGTGTAGGCGTTGTCGCTGTTTGCGCAGGTTTTGGCGTAGTTGACGTTTGCGCAGGTTTAGGTGTGGTTGGTGTTTGTACAGTTGTTGGCGTGGAACTTGCTGCACTTGTTGGCGCAGGAGCTGAAGTCGGAGTGCTTGCCGCAGGCGAACTTGAATTCGTTTTGGTTGGATTTTTCTGAGTTGGACTTGGTTTCGTTGGCTTTTTTGTTGGAGCACTCGCCGCAGGAGATTCGCTGACAGCTGCTGGCGTTGAAACCGTTGCATCTGGCGTTGTAAGCGTTCCCATATCTAAACCAAGTCCTAGATCCGATGCACCAAGTTGTGGCGGAGTTACCGAGAGAACAGCGCCGAGGCCACCGACTGTTCCGGCCGCGATCAAGAGGAATCGTTTCATTTTATAATTTTCCTTTTTTTATTCGGAGTGAAAGGCGAAAGCTTCATCATGGAATCTATTTTTCGGAACCCCTAAATCTTCTGCCGCTTGGCGTACCGCCTCTACCAAAGGAGTTGGACCACAGATATAAATATCTGAATCGGCGAATCTAGGTATTAACTCTTTTAGTGTTTTTGCATCCATGGGGTGGATCTTGCGAGAACCCACCAGATAATGAACTCTAATCGTGCCTTCGGATTGAGCTGCTAAATAATCCATCTCTTCGCTTAGAACTAGATCTTCTGCGCGAGATGCCCGGAAAATAACATCTAACTGCACGCTTCCGCGGAACTCTTCCATTAATGCACGTACAGGAGTGATGCCAACGCCCCCACCAATTAGAACTACATGCTTTCGAGAAGCTCGACCCGCAGTAAATGCACCATATGGTCCTTCCATAAATACTCGAGTTCCAGGTTTTAGATCTGCTACTGAACGTGAATGATCGCCTAAATCCTTAACCGTTATGCGCATGTAATGCGCTGTAGGTGCTGCCGATAGCGAATATGGATGTGAAACTAGCGCATGACCTTTAGCCAAGAAACGCCAGCCGAAGAATTGACCGCCTTGTGCGCCAAGTTTTTCGAGATTTCGGCCACGCATAATTACCGAGATAATTCCAGGCGCTTCTTCAACAACTCGATCAACGCGAAGTCCATGACGAAGTGATCTAAAAATTGGAATTCCAAAACGCCAATACACAATACTGAATACCATTCCAGAATAAAGAAAAATCCAGAATCCTTTATTAAGTGGGTGCCCGATAAACATTGGGCCATTTAATATTTGATGCATGAATGAAAGTGCGATCGCGGCATAAGTCGAAGTGTGAATTAACCACCAAGTTTCATAACTTAATTTAGCGCGAGCTTTTTTGTACGAAGTTATACCTGCGGTAATCATAAAAATGAATCCGGCTAGCGCGGCCCACATCCAACTAAAAGTTGTCAGGATGCTCCAAAATTCACTGATCACTTTCTCTTGAAATTGGCCGGCGTAACCTACTGTGATCATTGCTACGTGATAAGCAATTAAATAAAGGGACCAAGGTCCGAGTTTGCGGTGCCAAGTTACTAATCGATCATGACCAACCCCGCGCTCAACCCATGGAATTCGTGCCACTAACAAAATGCCAAGTAGTGCAAAGTAGGTTCCGATCAAAGCGGCAAAGCGTGAAACTGTTTGCAAAATTGGGTAGAACGAAGAAATATCTGATTTGCGTAAAGTTGTTAATTCGAGCGCGATTGTTAAACCTAAGCCCAGGCCAGTTAGCAGTGCGGCCCAATCAGTTCCAGCTGCGCTGAACTTACGTACAGATATCCGAGTCATGGGTGTACTTAACTCGCTTTACCTGAGAATTATCTGGAAGTTAGGTGGGTGCCATATCTGACTATTTGGCGCAAAATAACTCTGATTTAGGCGTAATTCCCGCCAATAGATAGCGATCGACCGCTGAATCAACACAATTCGAGCCTCGCCCGTGCCCAGTATGCCCATCGCCATCGAGGGTAATTAACACTGAATTTTGGAAAAGCTGATTTAGCGATTGAGCCCATTTATACGGGGTCGCCGGATCTCGAGTGGTGCCAATAATCAAAATAGGACCGGTCTGCAGTTTCTCAATTTTAATTTGAGTTATCTGCTTTAAATTTGGGAAGTAACGGCAAATAATTTCCGAGTAAGCCAAGTACGGACCAAAGACTGGAGCTTTT
>CAEZUS010000004.1_pt1 | contig 16677 bp, 13 predicted proteins | sample 7264541 | NCBI WGS metagenome assembly CAEZUS01 (sample SAMEA6813836, study PRJEB35770) | freshwater metagenome | biome: Freshwater; feature: Freshwater reservoir; material: water | place: Czech Republic | collected 2016-04-20 | depth 0.5m m | reverse complement strand
CACAACGTCCAGGTGTTGGCGTTGGTGGCCACATTTCAACTTATGCATCTTCAGCTTCACTTTATGAAGTTGGTTTCAATCACTTCTTCCGTGGCCAAGACCATCCAGGCGGCGGAGATCAGATTTTCTTCCAAGGACATGCCAGCCCCGGAATGTATGCCCGTGCATTTTTAGAAGGTCGCTTTACTGAAAATCAATTAGATGGTTTCCGCCAAGAACTTTCACATAAAGGTGGCGGGTTATCGTCATACCCACATCCCCGGTTGATGCCAGATTTTTGGCAATTCCCAACTGTTTCGATGGGTATTGGTCCACTAAATGCAATTTATCAAGCACGCTTTAATCGCTACTTACATAATCGCGGCATCAAAGACACCAGTCAGCAACATGTCTGGGCATTTTTAGGTGATGGCGAAGTAGATGAAGTCGATACTTTAGGTGCAATTGGTTTAGCTACTCGCGAAAATCTAGATAACTTAACTTTTGTTGTTAACTGTAACTTGCAACGTCTTGATGGCCCAGTTCGCGGTAACGGAAAAATTATTCAAGAACTCGAATCAATCTTCCGTGGTGCAGGCTGGAACGTCCTCAAAGTAGTTTGGGGTCGCGAATGGGATCCGCTACTTGCGCAAGATCGCGAAGGCGCACTCGTTGATTTGATGAATAAAACACTCGATGGTGATTACCAAACTTTCAAGGCCGAGAATGGAAAATTCGTTCGCGACAACTTCTTTGCTCGCGATCCACGTACTGCAGCCATGGTTGCAAACTGGTCTGATGAACAGGTTTGGGGCCTGCGCCGCGGTGGCCATGATTACCGCAAGTTATTTGCCGCCTACACGGCTGCGATGAATCCAAATGGTCGCCCGACTGTAATTTTGGCAAAGACTGTAAAAGGTTGGACGCTTGGCTCACACTTCGAAGGTCGCAACTCAACGCACCAGATGAAGAAAATGTCGATGGAAGATATCGTCGAATTCCGCGATCGTTTAGGTATTCCAATTGCAGATGATCAACTTGATGCGAAGTTACCTCCTTACTATCGCCCAGCTGAAGATTCACCTGAGGCGAAATATCTGCAGGAACGTCGCGCAGCACTTGGTGGTTCGATTCCTTCACGTCGTAAGATTTCTCGACCACTCGCGCAACCAGATGATTCTGTTTATGAGTCAGTAAAGCGTGGCTCTGGCCATCAAGAAATCGCAACCACTATGGCTTTCGTGCGCATGCTAAAAGATTTGATTAAGGATCCTGGTTTAGGCTCTCGCCTAGTACCAATTATCCCGGATGAAGCACGCACCTTTGGTATGGATTCCTTATTCCCAACTCTGAAAATTTATTCACCAAATGGTCAGAAGTATTTATCGGTAGATCGCGAATTGATGCTTTCTTATAAAGAATCAACGGCAGGCGTGATTCTCCACGAGGGAATTAATGAAGCAGGCTCTGTAGCATCTTTCACTGCGGTCGGTTCTTCTTATTCAACACATGACGAACCAATGATTCCGATTTACATTTTCTACTCAATGTTTGGTTTCCAGCGCACTGGAGATGCATTCTGGGCTGCGGCCGATCAATTAGTTCGTGGTTTCGTAGTTGGTGCAACCGCTGGTCGAACAACACTAAACGGTGAAGGTCTGCAGCATGAAGATGGTCATTCACATCTACTTGCTTCAACTAACCCTGCGATCGTTTCATATGACCCAGCTTTTGGTTTCGAACTAGGTCATATTGTTAAAGATGGTCTACGCCGTATGTATGGTGAAAATAGTGAGAATATCTATTACTACCTCACCGTTTATAACGAGCCGTATATGCAGCCGGCTGAGCCAGAAAACCTTGATGTAGAAGGCTTATTAAAGGGTCTTTACCTATACTCACCAGCCGAAAATCGCAGCAAAAAGAAGGCGCAGATTTTGGCCTCTGGAGTTGGCGTTAACTGGGCACTTAAAGCACAGAAGTTACTTGCCGAAGATTGGGGCGTAGCAGCTTCAGTTTGGTCAGTCACCTCTTGGAATGAACTTCGCCGCGATGGCCTAGAGACTGATTCCCATAACTTGCTTAATCCAAGTGATAGCAAAGAAGCATATGTCACTAAGAAGTTAGCTAAAACTGAAGGTCCAGTAATTGCGGTTAGCGATTTCATGCGCGCTGTTCAAGATCAAATTGCGCCTTGGGTTCCAAACCAATTCTCTTCTCTTGGTACTGATGGCTTTGGTTTATCAGATACTCGCGGCGCCCTTCGTCGTCACTTCAAGGTAGATGCTGAATCAATTGTGGTCGCAACTTTGCAACAACTTGCAAAACAAGGTGACGTAAAAGCTAAGACCGTACAAGAGGCCATTGATAAGTATCAGATTCATGATGTGACGGCAGCCGAAGCTGGCAATACTGAGGGTTCGGGTTGATCGGCCGCGTTGCAATCACCGATATCTCCCCCACAATTTACTTTGGGGGAGAATTCACCCCTGTAAAAGCAATCATCAATGAAGAAATATTAGTAAGCGCAACAGTTGCTGGCGAAGGACACGATTACCCTACTGTTCAGGTAATCACTCGGGATAGTAAAGGCAATGAGTTAGCCCGTAGCAATGCCATTGAACGCAATCCAGGTACTGATCGCTATGAAGCTTTTATTGCGCTTCCAAAACTTGGTAACTTCACTTTCGAAATTGAAGCAGCAATCACAACCCAGTATCGAACTGTCACAACTAATTCGCCAAGATTTCCAGTTTATGTCGAGCGCGAACGAGCTCTAGTTGGCGCCTGGTACGAATTTTTTCCTCGCAGCGAAGGTGCCAGCATTAATAAGGATGGCAGCTATAAATCTGGAGATTTCGGAACTTCCACAAAGCGGCTAAAAGCCGTTAAAGACATGGGTTTTGATGTCCTTTATATCCCGCCTATTCATCCAATTGGAATCTCACATCGAAAAGGTCCAAATAACACTCTGACTGCGGGACCAAATGATCCTGGCGTTCCTTGGGGTATTGGTAATTCAGATGGTGGCCACGATGCAATTAATCCGGCGCTTGGCACCATGAAAGATTTTGAACAATTTGTAAAAGCTGCAAATAAATTAGAGCTCGAGATTGCTTTAGATCTTGCGCTTCAAACTTCACCAGATCACCCGTGGGTCAAAGAGCATCCAAAATGGTTTAACTACCGCGCCGATGGCACGATTGCCTACGCAGAGAATCCACCGAAGAAGTATCAGGATATCTATCCAATTAACTTTGATGATGACTTTGATGGATTAGTTAAAGAGGTTTATCGAATTTGCGAACTTTGGATTAGCAAAGGCGTAACTATTTTCCGCGTTGATAACCCACACACTAAGCCGGTAGTTTTCTGGCAAACCTTGATTTCAAAAGTAAATGCGAAATACCCAGAAATCGTTTTCTTGGCCGAAGCTTTTACTAAGCCAGCCATGATGCATGCTTTAGGTAAAGCTGGTTTCCAACAGTCATACACCTACTTCACTTGGCGCACTACAAAACATGAATTGACCGAGTACGGCAATGAAGTTTCACATCAAACTAGTTCATTCTTCCGCCCTAACTTCTGGGTTAATACCCCAGATATTTTGCCGTTTCATTTGCAGAGTGGAAACCCTGCGATGTTCGCACTACGTGCTGTCTTAGCTTCAACGTTGGTTCCATCTTGGGGCATGTACGCCGGCTATGAACTTTTTGAGCATAGAGTTTTAAGTGAAGGTCGCGAAGAATATCTAGACTCTGAGAAATATCAGATCAAAGTGCGTGACTGGGATGGCGCCAAGCAGTCATTAGCGCCGCTAGTTACTAAGTTGAACAAGATTCGTAAATCTAACCGAGCTTTACAGCGTCTACGTAATTTGCATTTCCACCACACAGATAATGACGCAATAATCGCTTATTCCAAGCGTGACGGCGACAATCTTGTGCTGGTTATTGTCAATCTTGACCCTTCAAATGCGCAAGCGACTGTGGTTCACTGGAACATGGATTTATTAGGTCTAGCAGGTGACTCTTTCGTAGTAGATGATCAACTTACTGGAAATTCTTTTAACTGGACCCGCGATAGTTTTGTCAGCCTTGACCCTCGAGCCGACTTCAATAATGTGGCACACATTGCCACGGTTCGAATTTCTTAACAAATGAAGATTTTTCGCCGCAAACCTCAGGTAGTTCGGAATCAACCTGGTGCATTGGGCGAATTAGATCTTTACTTGATTGCTGAAGGTCGACACGAACAGCTTTGGAAAGTTCTTGGCGCCCACGTTCAACGAGATGCTGACGGTAATTTACTGGGAACCTCTTTTGCGCTCTGGGCACCGAATGCTCGTGATGTGAGTTTAATTAGCGATTTAAATTATTGGGATCGCAATACACATCGAATGTGGCGCATTGAAAATACCGGAATCTGGCAAATCTTTATTGCCGATCTAGCACCTGGTACTAAATATAAATTTGCAGTTCATACTAATGATGGTCGCTGGATAGATCATGCAGATCCGCTAGCCCGAGCCACTGAAATTCCATCTTTGACTGCATCGATTGTTGAGGAATCTAATTATCATTGGAGTGATCAAGATTGGATTTCTAGGCGCAGTAATTTCGAATCATGGCGCAGTCCAGTTTCAGTTTATGAAGTTCATTTAGGTTCTTGGCGATTAGGACTCAGTTACCAAGACTTAGCAACAGAGTTAGTTTCTTACTTGAAAGAAACCGGTTTTACTCATGTTGAGTTCTTGCCAGTGATGGAACACCCTTATGGTCCGTCTTGGGGTTACCAAGTGACTTCTTTCTTTGCACCGTCTTCACGCTTTGGCTCACCCGATGAATTCAAATTCTTAGTAAATGCCCTGCACGATGCGGGCATTGGCGTAATTCTGGACTGGGTGCCAGCGCATTTCCCGAAAGATGAATGGGCGCTAGCAAAATTCGATGGAACTGCCCTTTATGAGCATGCTGATCCTCGTTTAGGCGAGCATCCAGACTGGGGCACCTTGATTTTTAACTTTGGCCGCAACGAAGTTCGAAACTTCATTGTTGCTAGTGCTTTGTATTGGTTGACTGAATTCCATATTGATGGCCTTCGTGTAGATGCAGTCGCATCAATGCTCTATTTAGATTACTCACGTAAGGCCGACGAATGGGTGCCAAATAAGTTTGGTGGGCGCGAAAATCTTGAAGCCGTGCAGTTGCTCCAAGAAGCAACATCGACTGCCTATCGCACTCATCCGGGCATCATGATGATTGCTGAAGAATCAACGGCTTGGCCCGGAGTAACTCGAAGTACCGACTCAGATGGCATCGGCTTTGGCTTTAAATGGAACATGGGCTGGATGCATGACACTTTGGAATATTTACAACGCGATCCGATTCACCGAGTGCATCATCACAACGAAATAACTTTCTCAATTCTCTATGCCTGGTCAGAAAACTTTATGTTGCCACTTTCCCATGATGAAGTTGTACATGGCAAAGGTTCACTCGTAAATAAATTCCCTGGCGATCGTTGGCAGAAATTAGCAACGCTTCGAGCTCTATATGGATTTATGTGGGCGCATCCAGGTAAAAAATTACTTTTCATGGGTCAAGAATTTGCCCAAAATGATGAGTGGAGCGAATCCGCAGGTCTGCAATGGCATTTAACTCAATATGATGAACATAAAGGCGTATCCAAATGTTTAGCCAGCATGAATTCACTTTATAAATCAACACCTGCGCTCTTCGAAAAAGATACCTCGCCGGAAGGATTTTCTTGGTTAGTTGGTAATGATGCGGCGAGTAATGTTCTGGCGTTTACCCGTTGGGATGATGCCGGTAATCCTCTTGTCTGCATTACTAATTTCTCTCCGGTACCTCACGAGTTTTATCGTCTGCCCATGCCAAAAGCTGGAAACTGGTGCGAAGTATTAAATACTGATGACTTAGCTTTCGGTGGCAGCGGAGTAACAAACCAACCAGTTGAGATTGCTGAAGGTTCTGACTTAATAATTACCCTAAGAGTTGCCCCGTTAGCGACACTATGGCTGGCTTTGGGCACTACCGCTTAATAAAGCCTTTGAAAACAGTGGGATTGAGAGCACCAAAAGTCCTGGTATCAAGAGGGCAACAGCGAGTGAAGTAAATTCGGCAGTCCAAGCAATTACCCATTTGCCACAAAAAATCAGGAAATTATTGATTAATCCAATTTGGCCGATTACTACTGCACTGGGAAGTGCGCTTCGCGCAGTAGCTGCATTAAAGAAACTTGGCGTTATGAAAGAGGTTCCAAGGCCGGCAACGAAGCACCCGAATGAAAAGACTCCAAATGCCCAGTACTTATGGGTTTCCCCAAATGCAATTGAAACTACTACACCTAATAGAAAAAATATTCCGCCGATAGCTGCTCCGATATTGGCCGACCTATTTAGCGGCATCCAGTTGATTATCCGTGAAATTTGAAATCTGCCCGCGATCATTGCGCTCATAAAGAGAATATACGGAAGTGTAATTAGGCCACCGGTAATTCCAAGATATTCTCGACCAAAAATATTAGACCAATCTCCCATTGAGATTTCCAGGAAAATGGCACAAATCATGCCGCCAGCTATTAAGCGATCAAACCTTAACGATGTAAATACTTGCTTAATCGAATAGTGATCATCTTCAGGTTGCGGCAGAAGTGAAACAGGGCGCAACTTGTTTATGTAATGAATACTCAATAACAGGACTAAGGAGAAAATAACATCTAATTGGGTCCTTGCAGATATTCGGCCGATTAATAATCCTGAAATTAAACCAGTACTGACCGCGCCTAGCGTCCAGAGACCATGAAGTTTTACGATAATCGGATCGGATATCCGGGTTTGACAATCAAAAGCTTGACTATTTACTGAGATATGAAATGCGGAAATAGAAAATCCGACTGCAATAATTATTGGTAAAAATACTAGGCTAGATGTTGTATTAATCAGTAAAATGAAACCTAGGTAGAGCGCACAAGTGCTGGCAATTAAAACTTTATAGGTTCCTAGTTTGTGAACAATGTGGCCAACTGTTAGCAGGCTAATAAAGCCACCTACGCTACCCATGCTGATAATTGAGCCAAATTGCCCATTAGTTAAGCCTAATTGCGCCTTAATATCGGGAAATCTTGGGATCCAAGACATGATGCCAACGCCAAATAAAAAGAAGAGTTTGGTGAGTGTTTTGTACTCAAGTTCTGGCGTTATATCTTTTTTTGTCATTAGATATTTAAAAGAGCGCACTGGCGAGTGAAGTTCGGGCAGCTTTAAGTCGGGGATCAGCTGGATCTACTAATTGGAATAAGCCAAGTAGATGTTCTTTCGCAAGAGTGCGATCAGCACCCGCAAATCTACGCACGCAATCTATTAAACGATTAAAGGCTGCGTCTAAGTCTCCACCTATAACTTCTAAGTCAGCGCAATCAATCTGTGCATTTACGTTATCTGGTTCTGATACAGCAAGGGCTGTTACTAATTTTGGTTCCAGCTTCTCGGTTCGTATTAAAAGCTCTGTTTGAGCTAATCCGAGTTTTGCAATTGCATCACTTGGTTTACGGGTCAAAAGTTTTTGATAAGCGAGGCGAGCTATTTCGTATTGACCAGCTTCAAGAGCTGCGAGGGCTTCATCTTCTTCAGGTTCAATGGATTCAATTGGTGCGGTTCCAATACCTTGTTCAGCCGCTAACGTTAAAACTTTATCGATTACCATCTTGATCTGCTGTTCTGGATAGCTTTGATCAAAAAGTGGCACCGGTTGTTCGGCGATAAATGCAACTGCATATGGCACGTTCTTGGTTTGCAATGCCTGCGCTACTTGTGGCTGAGTATCTGCATTAATGCTACCTAACTGCCAAGTTCCTTCAGCTTGAATTTCTAACTTGCTTAACAGTTCAAGGGTTGCCATAGATTCAGGGCTACGTGGTGACCAGACTAATAATATGACTGGCTTAGTGCTAGAAAGTTCTACAACTTTGACCGCAAAGTTTTCAGCAGTAACTTCATAATTCGAAGCAATCGCATTGGTCGCCTGCGCCGGTTTGGTGAGTGAACTTAAATCTACGGCTCGTCCGAAATTTGGAGGCAAACTCATTGTTTAATCATTCCACGGTTTCAATACCTGAATCGCGGCGATAAGGCAGAACCTCTGAAATATAGCTCTTTGCCGCGAAATCTAGGCCAACATCGTGACCTGCGGCCTCGCTTAAATACCAGCGATGTTCAAGGACCTCATGAAATAACTGAGCAGGTTCAACTCGGCCCAAATGTTCAGCTGGAACTGAATTAACAATTGGATTAAATACTTCAGTCAGCCATGTAAAAGCAGCCTCGTTTACGGTTGTCGAGTTGGCTTTTTCGCGAGCTCGATAACGATCAAAAGATGCCAAAATTCTTTTTGCTTGCAGCTCTTCGGTTTCTAGACCCATAAGTTCGCGTAAACGATTGGTGTGATAGCCAGCCGCAACTAATTTGGGTTGGAACTTTAGAACTTTATTTTCGCCATCAATTGCAATTGAAACTTCTTCAACCGCAAAACCTAAGTCATGTAACTGGCGCATTGCGCGCTCGACTGCTCGTCTATCACTTGGATCAAGAGATTGTGGATCTCGAAGCGCTGCCCATAATCGACGATAGCGTTTCATGACCGCATCACTTGCGCGAACTGGATCCATGCCTGGATAAAGAACACCTGATAGCGCTAAGTCTTCAAGTTCGGCAGCAACGTTAAAGTGTGCAATCTCTAAATCATGTTCGCGCTGTCCGTCACTTAAAGATTTCTGGAACTCACCGGTTTCGGCATCTACCAGGTATGCCGCAAATCCCTCGGCATCTCGACGGAATAGAGTATTTGAAAGTGAACAGTCACCCCACCAAAAGCCAAGCAGATGTAATCGCACTAATAAAAGAGCAAGTGCATTAGCCATATTTATAATGTCGTGAGATGAGAGAGCGCCAGAAAGTACAACTCGGTAAGGCAATGAGTACGGCAGGAAGCGAGTAGCTAAAACGCATGGCAGTTCTTCGCCATTAATATCTTTACGTCCTTCAACAACGGCAATGGGATCGACGCTTGGTGCTTGTAAACGACGCAGTTCACGCAAGGCGGCATATTCGCGATTAGCAAACTCAGAAACCGTCTCTTTTACCGCATAAATTTCGGCATCTGGTTCATCGTTAACCCGGATCAGGCGCACTACGTGACGTGAGATTCCACGTTTTTCAGCCAGGGCTGGGTCTTCTGGCCATTCTTCGAGCGGCTGATTCCACGGAAGACCCGTGATGGCAGCGATCTCTTCGCCAAAGCCAGTAATTCGTAGAGTCATGTGCTCATCTTAGGCAGTTACACTTGAACACATGGCGATAAGTAAGCGAATAAGAAAAGTTGTTGCAGGCGAACCTAAGGTAATTAACACTGATATGGGCATTCCGGGTGACCCAATTAACAGATCGCACCCGTTTTACTTCGGATTTGTCGCAACCATCGGTGCTTTAACTGCTTTTGTCTTGATGCGCGCTCTTGCAAGTGCTTCGCAGATCTTTGTCTTGATTTTAATTGCGCTATTTCTAGCCACTGGATTAAATCCAGCAGTAGAAGCTCTTCGACGTCGTGGGCTTTCTCGAACTAATGCAGTTACTGCAATCTTTGTTTCGGTAATTCTATTTGTAGTTTTCTTCGCTTTAATCGTGGTTCCACCAGTTGTCACACAAGGAACAAATTTAATTAATCAAGCACCTGGACTAATACAAGGACTTGAATCAAATTCATTATTTACTCGACTCAACGAGCAATATGGAATTCTAGATACCTTGCAGAAAGAAATTGCTGCTAGAACTTCTGACGGTAAATTACTGCTTACTACTTTCGGTGGCGTAGTCGGAGTTGGAAAATCAGTTTTATCCGGGACTTTTTCGGCACTTACTATTTTGGTTCTGACTCTTTATTTCTTAACTTCATTGCCGCAGATGATTAATTTAGGGCTTCGCCTAGCACCTGCATCGCGCCGCCCTCGCATTGGTGCACTCACTGAAGCAATAGTTGCTCGAGTAGGTTCATTTGTAGGCAGCCAGGTAACCATCGCATTTATGGCGGGCATCTTTACTTTGTTGCTATCCACGGCACTCGGAATACCTTCGCCAATTGCGCTCGGAATGACGGTTTTAGTATGCGGTTTAATTCCACTGATTGGCCACTTTATTGGTTGCACCGTTGTTACCTTGGTTGCTCTTACTCAATCAATCACGATCGGTGTAATTGCATTCTTAGCCTACGTTTTATATGTACAGGTTGAGAATTACTTAGTTACGCCACGAATTATGAAAAAGACGCTCTCAATTCCTGGTGCTGTAACTATCATTTCAGCTCTGATTGGATCTTCACTACTTGGTTTAGTTGGTGGACTTTTAGCAGTGCCAGTTGCAGCAGCAATTATCTTGATTTTAGATGAAGTGGTATTTCCGAAAACAGATCAAGCTTAGATTTGGGTCGGAAGTGGCAACCTTTGCGGTGCCACGATTTTGGTAATTTCACTTAGAACACGATAAACCGCTGGCTCGCCAACCCATAAGTGCTTTGCGCCATCTACTGCAATCATGTGATGGTTCTTAATGGCTGCAAAACGTTTTGCAGCTTCGGGAGGTTGTAAATAATCATCTAGTTCTGGAACGATTGTAAAAACCGGGCGACCATCGGTATTCCAATATTCCAGATCACTTGGTTCAGAAGTTCGAAGTGGCGGACTCAATAAAATTAGACCTTTATGTCTGGCATCTTTGGCATGACGAAGTGCTAAATCGGTTCCGAAAGACCAGCCAACTACCCAGAGATTTTCGAGCTTTAAAGTATCTAAACAATAAGTAAGTGCGGCTTCGACATCGAATTTCTCGGCAACTCCATTATCAAAACTGCCGCTACTGGTTCCATTTGCACTGGTAGTTCCGCGCGTATTAAAACGAACAACAGTTATGCCCGCCATATCGGGTAACCGATTCGCTGCTTTCTTATAAATATGACTGTCCATCATTCCGCCCGCAATAGGTAGCGGATGTAGGCAGAGAATTGCCCCGGTTGGATTAGCTATCGGGATAGCGATCTCACCAACAAGGCTCTCGCCATCGGCAGTTGCTAACGTAAAAGGTGAGCGATTAGCCGGCAATACGGTGCTGGGGCGAATTGGTTCGGCCATTAGGCAAGTGTATCTTTGCGGCTATGGCCACATCGCGTAAAAAGACCTTCGATTCAATCAATCCGGTTTCCGGCGAAGTGATAGCTACCTTTCCGGTAGATAGCAAAGACACCGTTTCGCTAGTTGTTGAAACTGCACATGAAGCTCTTTATAAATGGCAACACCTTGACTTTAAAGGTCGCAAGAAAGTATTGCTCGACTGGAGTGCATATTTAATCCGCCATGTTGATGAGATTGCCGAATTAATTTCTGATGAGACGGGCAAGCCAATCAGCGATGCCAAGTTAGAAGCCGCTCTTGCCATTAACCACATTGGTTGGGCTGCGCGTAATGCCGAATATGTAATGAGTCCAGAACGCCGCTCACCTGGCGCGATCATGGCTAACATGTCAGCAAGTGTTGAGCATTCACCAGTTGGCGTCGTTGGCGTAATTGGCCCCTGGAACTACCCAATCTTCACTCCACTTGGTTCGATAACTTACGCACTCGCTGCTGGAAACACTGTGGTCTTTAAGCCAAGTGAATTAACACCAGCAGTTGGCGTTTGGCTCGCAGATTCATTTGCTCAAGTTGCGCCAAGTGAAGATATTTTCCAAGTCATTACTGGCTTCGGAGATACCGGTAAATACTTATGCGAAAGTGAAATCAACAAGCTAGCTTTCACTGGTTCAACAAAAACGGCCAAGTTAGTTGCGGCTACATGTGCGGCAAATATGATTCCAGTTGTTTTGGAATGTGGTGGCAAGGACCCAGTAATTGTTGCTGCTGATGCAAATATAAAGGCAGCAGTTGAAAATACTTTATGGTCTGCTATGTCTAATGCTGGCCAAACTTGTATTGGTGCTGAACGTGTTTACGTCGATGAGAAAGTTGCAGATCGTTTCATTGAACTTTTTGTCGCTGAAGCCGAAAAGATCACAGCAGGTGCGCCAGGGGCTGGTAATTACGGTCCGGCCACGATGCCAGAGCAACTAGATGTAATTTCAGCCCATATCGCAGATGCACTTAAGCGCGGCGGTAAAGCGCTTCTCGGTGGTAAAAAATCAGTACAACCGCCATATGTGCAGCCCGTAGTTTTAGTTGATGTGCCAGAAGATGCAATTGCTATGACTGAAGAAACTTTTGGGCCGGTAATTATCATCAATCGTTTCCACTCCATTGACCACGCAATTCGCCTAGCTAATGCAAGTAAATACGGGCTAGGTGCTTCGGTTTGGTCGAAGCGTCAAGGCAAGAAGATCGCATCGCAACTTCATTGTGGAATGGTTGCAATTAATTCAACGATTTCATTTGCCGCAATTGCTTCGGTGCCATTTGGTGGCGTGAAAGATAGTGGCTATGGTCGAATTCATGGCCCCGAAGGAATTTTAGAATTTACTTACCCTCGCACGATTGTGCGCGCACGATTCCAATTACCCCTAGTGTTTACTAGCTTTAAGCGTTCTTACTTCAGCGATAAATTGATTGTTCGAGCAATTAAAATTCTTAAAGGTCGGCTTGGTTAAAAATAATTAATATCTAGGCGCATTACGTGTGCGTTCTGTCCGCGGACCACGATGACCTTTTTTACTCCAACAAGGTGTATGCCAATGGCGACGTGATTCATCATCGCCTTCGAGCCAAGCAACAATATGCGGAGTTGCCATCGGAATAATTTGATCACATCCAGGGCAGCGATATGGTTTATTAGATGATGAACCAGTTAATTTCCGAACAATGTAGGTTCCGTCACTATGTTCTTCGATGCTTTCATTGGAAGTATTAATCTCGCGCTCAGCATCCTTGGGTCGTTTGCCTTTAGGGTAGTTGCGGCGTGGGCTCATGGTTCATTTTCTCGCATTTTTCACCTTCTTGTGACAGGCTGAAGGCATGAAGGTGATTGAAGTTAATGGCCTAGTAAAGAATTACGGCGATTTCCAAGCTGTTGGTGGCATCGATTTAGCGATCCAAGCGGGTGAAATTTTTGCTTTGCTCGGCCCAAATGGCGCTGGCAAGACCACTACCGTTGAAATTTTGGCTGGTTTCCGCGATCGCAGCGCTGGCTCAGTTAGCGTGCTGGGGTTTGACCCAGCCACTAAAGGCGATGCTGGCCGCGCTTGGCGCAATCGAATCGGAATTGTTCTGCAAAGCGCATCAGATGCCGGCTCCTTTAAGGTGCGCGAACTCGTCAAGCATTTCAGTACTTTTTACGCCAATCCGCGCGATGTAGATCAAGTAATTCAAGCCGTTGGTCTAACAGCTAAACGTGATTCTTTGGTGCTCGATCTTTCCGGCGGGCAACGCCGTCGCTTAGATGTGGCACTAGGAATTATCGGTAGCCCCGAACTTCTTTTCTTAGATGAGCCAACCACTGGCTTTGATCCCGAAGCAAGGCGCGCTTTCTGGTCGTTAATTCGTGACTTGAAATCTGGTGGCACCACAATTTTATTGACTACACATTATTTAGATGAAGCTGAAGCGCTAGCAGATCGAGTTGCCGTAATTTCAGCGGGCAAAATTATTGAAGTTTCTACTCCTGCCTTACTAGGTGGACGAAGCACCGCCAAAGCTACAGTGCAATGGCAAGGTACTGATGGAGTTCAGAGCGAAGAGAGCAATAACCCGACGGCAGTTGTGACAAAGTTGGCGGCACAGTTCAATGGTGAAATTCCGGATTTAACTATTACTCGCCCATCGCTGGAAGATATTTATTTAAAGATGATTGGTGGACATCATGAATAAAGTTCCAGGTACTTTAAAACTTGGCTTACTTCGAGGCAAAATGGAAATCATTCAATTCTCTCGCCAAAAAGAAGCGGTAGTTTTCACCATCTTCTTTCCAGTAATTTTATTGGCCATATTCGGAAGCGTTTTTAAGGATTCACTTGATGACAGCACCGGTGTGACTTTTAGCCAATACTTTGTCGCCGGAATGATCGCTTCGGGCCTAGTAAATACTGGCTTTCAGAACATCGCAATTAATATTCCGCTCGAACGCGATATGGGCGCAATCAAACGCTTACGTGGAACCCCTTTACCAATTACAAGTTACTTCATCGGTAAAGCGATCTCTGTTTTAGCCAGCATGACTGTACAGCTTCTGATTTTGTTAATAATTGGCGCTGCCTTCTTTGGCTTAAATATGCCAACCGAACCAAGCAAATGGTTAACTTTCACATGGTTATTACTGCTTGGGTCAGCTAGCTCAACTGCACTTGGCGTTGCGTTCTCATCTGTGCCCAAGAATGGCCGTGGTGCAGCTGCCATAGTTTCTCCAGTAGTGATTGTCCTGCAATTCTTTAGCGGGGTGTTTTTCGTCTTCACTCAATTGCCTGGCTGGATGCAACAAGTTGCTGCGATCTTTCCACTTAAGTGGCTTACGCAAGGAATGCGTAGCGTTTTCTTGCCTGATTCATTTGCCAAACAAGAAGTTGCTGCGAGCTGGGAAAGTGGTCGTACCGCAATCATTCTTTTGGCATGGCTCATAGCTGGCCTCTTCTTAGCTGTTAAAACTTTCCGCTGGGAGAACAGGTGAAGAGATTAGCTATCGCTTCGCTTTTGATTCTAGCTATTTGCGCACCAAGTGCCGATGCAGCCTCAAAAGTTAAGCCTTCTCCCTCGCCTAAATGGCCGCCAGTTGGCTTTAGTGTTAAAGGAGAAATTTATGCAAAAGTTCCATCGGTTAAAGAATTAGTTGGAATAGCTTCAAATAGTAAAGTTATTACCGCACAACTTGCTGAAAAAGTTGAGGGCACTTTGATTTGCCAGAAATATTCCTGTGGCGCGATAACTGTTGCTTCAACTAACGGCTGCTACTGGTGGGAAGTAAAATCTAAGGTAACTGGCCCTAAAAATTTAGAGGATAGAACTATCACCACTCTGGGCACGATTCGTACAACGACCACCGGAACTGCGCCAAAGGTCTATAAAACAATACTTTTGATAAGTTCTGAGGCGATCGAACGCGGAAATAAGATTTCAAATATAAATGTTATTTGTCATCATGCCCCAGCAACTGAGCCATTGAAGAAAAATATCTACACCCCAGTTGCAAGTTAGCGATTAGCGCCAGGCACCCAGAGTTCATCGCCTTGCTCTTTATTTGAAATTCGAGCAAGCACAAAAAGAAGATCAGAAAGTCGATTCAAATACTTTGCAGCAAGTGGATTAACGCCGCCGCCAAAAGCATGGATCGCAGCCCAAGTACAACGTTCTGCGCGTCGTGCAACAGTGCGTGCAACATGTAGATTTGCTGCAGCTAAAGTGCCTGAAGGAAGAACAAAGGATCGAAGAGGTTCGAGTTGATTGTTGTAAGAATCGATTTGTTCTTCGAGATAGGTGATTTGCGATTCAAGGACGCGAAGCGGTTCGATCTTGGGATCATCAACAACTGGCGTGCAAAGATCAGCCCCAACGTCGAAAAGATCATTTTGAATACGTATTAAAAGTGGCTTTAACTCAGCCGGTAGCGAATCTGCACAAAGAGCTACACCAATTGCTGAGTTAGCTTCATCAACAGTGGCATATGCCTCAAGCCGTGGGTCATTCTTAGAAGTACGACTCATATCTCCTAAAGAGGTAGTTCCGTCATCGCCAGTTTTTGTGTAGATCCGCGTCAAATTAACCATGGGGAGAGCCTAATCGGGCAGATAAGATACGACCACTCGAGACTAACTAAGGAGGCTCCGCCGTGGCTGCAGTTGATCGCTTTCGCGTAGTTGGCGGCGCTCGTTTAGTAGGAGAGGTCGCGGTTAGCGGCGCTAAGAACTCTGTCCTTAAATTAATGGCTGCATCGCTTTTAGCCGCAGGAAAAACCACGATTCGTAATGTGCCAGATATTGCCGATGTCGAAATTATGGCTGATCTGCTTACCCGCTTGGGTTGCACAGTAAATCGTGGCCCCGAGTTAGTAACAATTGACGTGCCTGAAGTCCCGGGCCATCGCGCTGATTACGATTTAGTGCGCAAGATGCGCGCCTCAATTAATGTTTTAGGTCCACTTGTTGCTCGAGTAGGCGAAGCTGAAGTTGCTTTGCCTGGCGGAGACGCAATTGGTTCGCGTGGCTTAGATTTTCATATTCGTGGCCTTGAATCCCTTGGCGCAAAGGCGCATAGCGAACATGGTTATGTTATTGCCGAAGCACCAAATGGTTTAACTGGTGCCGAAATCGTGCTCGACTTTCCAAGCGTTGGCGCAACTGAAAATTTAATGACAGCTGCTGTATTGGCAAAAGGTATAACAACTATTGATAATGCTGCACGCGAACCGGATTTAGTTGATCTAGGTAATTTTCTAATCTCGATGGGGGCCAAGATCCAAGGATTAGGTACACCGCTTATCACGATCACCGGTGTAGAGAAAATGCATCCGACCGATCACGCCACAATTGCAGATCGCATTGTTACAGGCACTTGGGCATTTGCCGCAGCAATGACGCAAGGTGATATCACGATCAATGGCGCACGCGCTCAAGATCTTGAGATTCCACTTGAGAAATTAACAGCTGCTGGCGCGATCGT
>CAEZUS010000003.1_pt1 | contig 17331 bp, 13 predicted proteins | sample 7264541 | NCBI WGS metagenome assembly CAEZUS01 (sample SAMEA6813836, study PRJEB35770) | freshwater metagenome | biome: Freshwater; feature: Freshwater reservoir; material: water | place: Czech Republic | collected 2016-04-20 | depth 0.5m m | reverse complement strand
CGATTAGCGCCACTTACAAGTAAGACCCCAAAGCCCATGTTACCAATCGCAAATCTGCCGGTAACCGAACACCAATTACTGGTCGCAAAGTCGGCAGGTATCACGAAAGTAGTGCTGGCAACTGCTTATCTGGCTGAGACTTTTACGCCATATTTTGGCGATGGTTCTAATTGGGGGATTGAATTAATTTATGCACTCGAAAGCGAACCTCTCGGAACTGGTGGGGCTATCCGCAATGCCGCAGAGCTTGTACTTTCAGAACTTTCAGTAGACGAACCAATTGTAGTTTTTAATGGTGATGTCCTTAGTCGCCATGATTTGAAATCACAGATAAAGCTGCATCAAGAAAACAGCGCAGCTGCGACATTACATCTAGTTAGCGTAGAAGATGCTCGTCCATATGGTTGCGTGCCATTTGATGAAAATGGGCGCGTTACTGATTTCCTTGAAAAAATGGATAATCCGATTACAAATACGATTAATGCAGGTTGTTATGTTTTTAACCCGCAAGTTATTCAAGATATAACGCTTGGTAAAGTTGTTAGCGTTGAACGCGAAATCTTTCCGCAGTTATTGCAAGCAGGAAAAATTATTCAAGCATTTGTTGATGGTTCTTATTGGTTGGACATGGGAACACCCAAAGCCCTACTCAAAGGTTCGCAAGATTATGTAGGCAATCACGAATATATTGTTGGTCGAGGTAGCAAGATTTCAGAAAGTGCAATTATTTCTGGGGCAAGTGCAATTGGGAATGACGTGATCATTGGCGATAACGTGAAAATATCTGCATCGATAATTAGAGATGGCGCAAAGATTGGCGCCGGTTCTAAATTGCAAAACGTCTTTGTTGAAGCGAACTCTCTAGTTGCGGAAAATACCGTTGCAAGTGCTGCATATCTTGCAAATGGTGCGATAACTGAATTAAAACTCTAGAAACCCTCAACTAGAACTTGAGTTTTTACGCCTAAATAGTGCTCAAGTTGCCCTGTTTTCCATTTACTTGGGCTTGACTTAAAGGTCTTACACGCGTGTAATTCACCTAAGAGAAGGCCACATGCCGTCAGGGCGGGGCCACTATTTATGTGGAGAGTTATTAATGCCGATTCGTCCAGCACAAAACCCTTCCTCCCTAGGTCCAGTAATTCAATTAGCCAGTGGTGAGAGCGTTGAGCTTTCCTGGCAAGAGCGCGCATTGTGTGCTCAAACAGATCCCGAAGCATTTTTTCCTGAGAAAGGTGGCTCTACTCGCGAAGCAAAGCGCGTATGCCTTTCTTGTGATGTTCGTTCTGAATGTCTTGAATACGCTCTTGCACATGATGAGCGTTTCGGAATTTGGGGCGGCCTCTCTGAGCGAGAGCGACGTCGACTTAAGCGTCGCCCTGCTTAATCGATTCATTTCGATTAATTAGGAATTGCAACGCCAACGGAAAAAAATATGGCGACTACAAAAATAACTGACCCGTTTCATGTAACGGCAGTAATCGTGGCTCACGATGGAGCTATCTGGTTGCCTGAAGTAGTTGCAGCTCTCTCATCTCAAAGTCGCAAAATTGATCAAATTGTTGCAGTTGATAATGGTTCAAAAGATAAATCCGCCAGTCTTTTAAAAGCTGCCAAAATTCCAGTTTTATCCTTACCTCGAGATGCTGGATTTGGCGACGCGGTCTATCGAGCAGTTGAAAAACTTCCGAAATCAAATAATGAACGCAATGAATGGATCTGGGTTATCCATGATGATTGCGCACCAAAAACTGATGCACTGGAAATGCTGTTAGCGCAATTAGTTGATAGACCAAATGTAGCAATGGCCGGCCCAAAATTATTAGGGTGGCATGATCGATCACATTTACTTGAAGTTGGCGTAAGCATTACTAATAACGGTTCGCGTTGGACAGGGCTCGAACCTCAGGAATATGACCAAGGGCAGCATGACGGTATTAGAGATGTGCTTTCCGTAAGTACAGCTGGCGCTTTAATTCGACGCGATGTTTTTATCGAACTTGGCGGATACGACCCCCAGCTTGCTCTCTTTCGCGACGACGTAGATTTTGGTTGGCGCATTCGAATGGCTGGCCATTCAATAATTGTTGTTACTGACGCGGTGGCATTTCACGCACAAGCCGCTGCATCTGAGCGACGCTCGGTAGATGTCGAGGGCGCGTTCTTGCATCGCCCACTCTTGTTAGATCGACGTAATTCCGCATATGTGCTTTTAGCGAATTCTTCGAGTTGGCTTTTGCCATGGTTGATTTTTCAGTTAATAACCAGCGCTGCTTTTCGCTCACTTGGTTACTTAGTAGCTAAATTGCCGGGCTATGCCAGCGATGAAATCTTGGCAATTGCCTCGCTAGTTTTTCGTCCAGCTATCTTACGAGCGGCTCGCAAAGAACGTCGGATACACCGTTTGCTTCCACCTAGAGTGATCGCCGATTTCATTCCGCCTCGGATAGTTCAATATCGAAACGGAATAAATAACTTTTTCGAAGGCATCCGCAATCGGATATTTTCAAAAATGCCAATTGATAACGACATAGATGAAGAATTCAATGACGATGCGGATTTGCTAACTCCTTCTAAGTCAGTTAATTGGGTTAGCGTAATTAAGCGTCCACAAGTGGTGCTTGGAATTTCGCTATTTATTTATATTTTGTTAACTTCTAGATCGCGACTGGGCTCGCTTATTGGCGGTGCATTAGCGACCACACCTCATGGCACCAGTGCTCTTTGGCGAAGTTATGTTGAGTCTTGGCATCAAGTTGGCATGGGAAGTTCATCGCCAACCCCACCTTGGGTCGCGATTTTGTCTTTTCTCTCACTTCTATTTTTTGGCAAGCCATCAGTTCTGATTACAGCTCTAATTTTCTTGGCACCTGCGCTAATGGCTTTTTCGGCATATAAATTCTTAAAAGCTTTGACCACAAATGCATGGCTTCGCGTATCTGCTGCAATTCTTTATTCCATTAGCCCTGTGGCTATCGCCAGCGTAAATAGTGGCCGGCTTGGCACATTGATCTTTTTAATTCTCCTACCTTGGATTGTTTCGAGTATTCCAACCTTGGATAACTTTGAGAAAATATCCTGGCGCAGAATTTTCGCTGTTGCGCTTTTAATAGCAATTGCCACCTCATTTACTTTGATGGTCTGGTTGGCGGTATTTGCGGTAACTGTTTTTGGCGTAGTTAATGATGTTCGGGCCTTTAACGCTAATCTTGATAAAGAAGTGTTCGACCAAAAGCTAAAACGTCGAATCGCACTTTTGCTAACGCCATTGGTTGTTACTGCACCTTGGTCGCTTCTAGCAATCATCGACCCAAGTCGTTTTCTATATGAGGCTGGAATTTCTCTGGGCGGCGGTGGGCCTAATTTAGCTTTCCTTGGAAATCCAGGTGGAATAGGTGCGCTTCCTTGGTGGGCGATTAGCCCAATCACCTTAATTTTAATTGTGGCTTATTTTGCAAGTACCAGATTGCGTGAAGTAGCCGAAATCGGCTTAGCCTTCTTATTGCTCTCTGTTTTTGCAAGTTCATTCTCAATTGTGGGCAATGGCACGAGCGCTCCTACGCAACTTTGGTCTGGTGTATTTCTAACTGTTGCAACTTTCTCTGCAGTTGCAGCGGGAACTATTATTTTAAATGATCTCAGAGATTACTTAATTGCCACAAATATTAATTACCGACACATTTTATCTGCTCTTTTGCTTCTGATCACATTGGCATATTCGGCAACTGCTACCTTCTGGAGCACTTCTAAAGCATCTAATTCACCGGTGCATACTAAAAGTGCCAATGTTTTGCCTGAGTACTTAGGTGTCGAAATTGATGCAAAAACTTTGGTTTTGCGTGAGGTAACTATTCGCGAGCGCACCTCTTTGGGTTTCTACATCTCCCGAGGCTCGGACATCGCACTCGGTGAGCCCGATGTTGCCCCGATTCAAGATCCAGCGATAGGTAAAGCGGTCATTGAATTAACTGACGGAAGTGGATTAACTACCAGTAAAACTTTTGCCGATTTCGGCATCAAGTATCTATTTGCCAAGAATCCAATTGATAAAGATGTAGTCCGTACGATTGATTCAATTGGCGGATTTGTGCGCTCATCAGCAACGGCCGAAGGAATAGTCTGGAAAATTAGCGATCCAACTGGGCGACTTTTCTTCACCGACATCAAAGGCCAAGTTACTTTGCTAGCCAGTGGTGGCGTTGACGTAACAACTAGTGCGCCAGGCCCAGGAGTAATCACACTGACCGAAAACTATGATTTAGGTTGGCAAATTATTCAAAACGGCATAAAACTTGAACGTACCGAGAATGAATCAGGACTACCTCAATTTAAAGTTCTAGAAGCGGGCGAATTCACTCTGATTCATGATGGAACTACTAGACGCGCTGTCCTTAGCTTGCAGTTCATCGCTTGGACTATCTTGGTAATTCTGGCGCTGCCTGCCGGACGACGTAAACGCGAGATCTCAGAATTGGAGCTCGCATGAAATTTCAAAGAGGCGCAATATTGACCGGCTTAATCGCTGCTATTTTGCTTGTCACTAATTTATTTGATGCGAGTACAAACTCTAGACAATACTCAAATTCTTATCCGTCGGTAGTTTGCCCACCTAACCCGGCTGGCGTAACCACGATTTCTTCGCTGGCCTCAAAAAAGACGCTCTTTTACCGAATTGGCAATAAGAGTACAAAATTAGTAAATATAAATACGTTGCGATACTCAACAGTTACGGATCCAATTTTAATTGAGTCTAAAGGCCTAACTCCCGTTACTTACCAAAGCCGATCTGGCGTTTGGGCTGGATCGGTTCTTTGTACTTCTCCAACTACTTCGCAGTGGTTCGCAGGTGGCACTTCTGATGTAAGCAGCAAAGGAATGCTCTATCTGGTCAATAGCGGATTAAGCCTTTCAATTGTAGATATTTTCACTTGGAGCGAGAAAGGCGAACAGTCTTTAAAAACTATCTCAATAAAGGCGAATTCGACCTCGTCAATAAAACTTGACTCCTTGGCTCCCGGAGATGCAAGCATTGTTGTAAACGTAGTTGCGAGATCTGGCCGAGTAAATAGCTTTTTGATTGATGAGCGCGGAAAAGGGTTGCAGAAACTAGGGGGAGATTCTGTTAATGGAATCTCAACACCAACTAAAAAAATTGTGATAACCGGCATTCCTCAGCAGCTAGTAAAGAATAAAGTTCCAGAACATTACTTGCGTCTATTTGTACCAGGCGTAGCTGATGCGAATTTCACTCTTGAATTACTTTCAAGTGATGGTCGTTTCATTCCGATTGGTTACAACGAAAGAAAATTGAGTAGTGGCAAAGTTGTTGAATTAAAGCTAAAACCAAAAGTCGCCAAGGGTGAATTTGCGATCAAGATAACTTCAGATCAGCCACTTGTGGCGGCAATTCGCTCACGAGCGACCTCAAATGGTCATAGTGATTTTGTCTGGAGCACGCCTTCGCCGGCTCTTGGCCCAATGCAGATTGCAGTTAGCGGAATAGCACCGAAAATCATTTTTGCTGGAGATGCGATTGCTGTTGACCTTAAGATTCAGAATTCTTCTGGCGACATTAAGGATAAGAGCATTACTGGCTCAGACCTTGTAACTTGGCAAGTACCAAATAACACGATCGCCATCACCGTTATTAATGCAGGTAAAGATAATTATGCCGGTGCCTTGATCTCGGCTAAGAGCGGATATGCCTTTTTCCCTATTGCATCCGGAGCCGAACTTACGAAAGCTGCGATTCCTTCCTCAAACATTCAGGTATTAAATCCGTAAACCTCCCATATTTTTAGGGGAGTGACCACTAATCTGAGGCACATGAGTTCGTTAAAGGTAGGCCGCGCCTGTTCACGCGCTAGTTGTCGCCGAATGGCGACCATGACCCTTACCTACATTTATGCCGAATCAGTGGCGGTAGTTGGGCCACTTGCAACTTATTCCGAACCGCATGCATACGATCTTTGCGAGATTCATGCAGAGCGTTTAACAGTTCCTAATGGCTGGGAAGTAATTCGAGCGGCGATTACAGATAATCAAAGTGGCCCATCCGATGATGACTTAATGGCGATTGCAGATGCAGTGCGCGAAGTAGCATCAGCGCCAATAGCCGAAAAAAATTCCTCTTCGGCAACTCTTGCTGCAAGCTCCGAACATATTGGTCGCCGAGGTCATCTACGCGCAGTTCCCAATAAGTAATTTTGAAATTAGAAAGTTAGTTTTCATTCATGACTACAGAAATCCCGGATATTTTTAAAGCGTATGACATTCGAGGATTAGTCGATGGCGAACTTTCGCCAGATTTTGCATTTTCAGTGGGATTAGCCTTCGCAAGATTTCTAGAAATTGAACGCGAACCTAGTACGGTAATAATCGGTGAAGATATGCGACCATCTTCGCCAGATTTAGCTGAAGCATTTGCTGCGGGAGTCATGAGTAATGGCACAAATGTGATTCGCATCGGTTTAGCATCCACGGACATGCTCTATTTTGCGGCTGGCTCCAAAATGCTTCCAGGCGCTATGTTCACAGCAAGCCACAACCCGGCTGCGTATAACGGAATAAAACTTTGCTTAAGTGGAGCCCGTCCAATCGGTAAAGAAACTGGGTTATTAACAATTGAGAAATTTGTGCGATCAGGTTTACCAGTTGCGATGCGCCCACCTGGCGTTGAGAGCAGCGAAGAATTACTCGGTGCTTATGCCGATTACTTGCATGGCTTAGTTTCGTTTAAAGGAAATCGACCGCTGAAGATAGTCATAGACGCTGGTAATGGCATGGCCGGTTATACAGCTCCAGCAATCTTCGAACGCTTAGGGGCAGAAATAATTCCGCTTTTCTTTGAGCTCGACGGAAATTTTCCAAATCATGAAGCAAACCCAATTGATCCTGCGAATCTACGTGATTTACAGAAAGCGGTTTTGGAAAATAAGGCAGATATCGGTTTGGCATTCGATGGTGACGCCGACCGCTGTTTCTTGGTCGATGAGAAAGGTCAAACCGTAGATCCATCTCTGCTCACTTCACTGATTGCTAGTCGTGAGTTGATCAAACATCCTGGGGCGACAATTATTCATAGCCTCATTTCTTCGCGAGCGGTTGTCGAAGTCATTAACGAATTTGGCGGAGTACCAGTTAGGTCACGTGTCGGACACTCTTATATAAAGGCATTGATGGCTGAAACCGGTGCAATATTCGGAGGTGAACATTCAGGTCATTTTTACTTTAAGGATTTCTGGCGTGCCGACTCTGGTGCGTTAGCCGCGTTACATGCATTAGCTGCGTTAGGTGAATCAGAAAAATCTTTATCCGAGCTACTCTCGCCATTTCAGAGGTATGTTTCTAGTGGAGAAGTTAATTCACGGGTTAAAGATGTCGCCTCAGTAGTTCAAAGAATAAAAGAGAAATTTCAGGATCTTCCTGGATTCAGCATCGATGAACTAGATGGCCTAACTATCTCTACGGCTACCTGGTGGTTTAATGTTCGAGCCTCTAATACCGAGCCATTGCTACGTTTAAACGTTGAGGCAGATACTGCATTAAATATGGCCGCACATAGAGATGATTTGCTAGCCCTTATAAACGCTTAACCGCGCAAAAACCCTGGTCGCGTAAGTCTTAGGTAGAACTAGCCCCATCATTGCCGATACTCTTGCCTTCTGGCGGGGTCCTGCCTAATTGGCCATTTTCTCTATCAATTTAGGAGTTTTACCGTGAACGCACCTGTAACAAAGACTGTACCTCGCAACGATATCGCCGACGCATCACTTGCAGAACAAGGTCGAAAGCGCATCGAATGGGCCGAACGCAACATGCCTGTCCTCGCTCAAATCCGTGACCGTTTTGAAAAATCGCAACCTTTTGCCGGCGTTCGAATTGCCGCATGTATGCACGTAACAACAGAGACAGCAAACCTGATGCGCGTACTAAAAGCCGGTGGCGCAGATATCGCACTTTGTGCTTCAAACCCACTGTCAACTCAAGATGACACAGCAGCGGCATTGGTACATGAATATGGAATCAGTGTATTTGCTAAGAATGCTGTTGATCGCGATGGTTATTACTCACATTTGAATATGGCACTAGATATCGAACCGCACCAAGTCTTTGATGATGGTTGCGATTTAGTAAATGTCTTACATACGACACGTCAAGAGTTAATTCCAAATATCACAGGTGGTTGCGAAGAAACAACAACCGGAGTTATTCGTTTGACTCAAATGGCAAAAGACGGTGCACTTAAATTCCCAATGATCGCTGTTAACGACACTGACACCAAGCATATGTTTGATAACCGTTACGGAACTGGGCAGTCAACACTTGATGCAATTTTCCGTGCAACAAACTACTTACTCGCTGGTCGAATCTTGGTAGTTGCCGGCTTCGGATATTGCGGTAAAGGTGTAGCTGAGCGCGCTAAAGGAATGGGCGCCGATGTAATTGTTACTGAAATTGATCCAACTAAAGCGCTAGATGCGATGATGCAAGGTTTCCGCGTTATGCCAATGACAGATGCAGCCAAGATCGGCGATGTTTTTATAACCGTTACCGGTAACCGCGATGTTCTTCGCGATGAACATTTTGCTGTAATGAAAGATGGCGCAATTATGGCTAACTCGGGCCACTTTGATATTGAAATCGATGTTGCTTGGTTAGAGAAGAATGCCAAGAGCAAGAACTCAAAGATGCGCCATCAAACAGATGAATATGTAATGGCCGATGGTCGTCGTTTACTGCTAATTGCTGAAGGTCGCTTGGTAAATCTAGGTGCCGCCGAAGGTCACCCAGCTTCAGTAATGGATATGTCTTTCTCAGATCAGGCGCTAACTGCTGAATATCTTGTTAAAGAGGCTAAAAATCTCTCAGCTGGCATTCATACCGTTCCTACCTATATCGACAAGGAAGTTGCCAGCCTTAAACTAAGCAGTATGGGTGGCAAGATTGATGTTCTTACGCCAGCACAAGATTTGTACCTAAATTCTTGGGAACACGGAAGCTAAATGACTTTAGTAATGGTCGTCGATGACGACCAGGATCTTGCGGAGATGCTTGGCATCGTTTTGACCGGTGCCGGCATTGACGTCGATCTTGTAAGTCGTGGCGATGAAGTTCTAGATGTTTTCCGAAATAATCCACCAGATTTAGTTTTACTAGATGTGATGTTGCCAGGGTTAGACGGAATCGAAGTTTGTAAATTAATTCGCGCTGAATCCATGGTGCCAATCGTGATGCTATCCGCTAAAGGCGATACTCACGATGTAGTACGTGGCCTTGAAGCTGGCGCAGATGATTACATGGTTAAGCCTTTCAAGCACCCATCAGAGCTAATCGCGCGAATCCGCACCCGTCTTCGTCGCACCAACACTGATGTATCTGGACTGCTTACGATTTCTGATTTAGTAATCGATGTTGTCGCGCATCAAGTGTCACGCGCAGGTAAACAGATTGCTCTAACTCGTCTTGAATTTGATCTACTTGTTGCTTTAGCTCGCGAACCCGGCCGTGTATTTTCGCGCGATGCACTCCTCAGCGAAGTTTGGGGGTATCGTCATTCAACAGATACTCGTCTAGTAAATGTTCACGTGCAACGATTACGTGCAAAGGTAGAACATGATCCTGAGCATCCTGAGATTGTGGTTACTGTGCGAGGTGTTGGTTACAAAGCCGGCGGTCAGTAAATGCGAATAAACACCGCGCCAAAGACTCATTCAATTGCACTGAGAGTTGTTATATCAACCATCTTTCTTTCCTTAGTGGTCATCACAATTACTGGCTCAACGCTTTATTCCAGGCTCTCTTCAGGTATCAAGCAAGTAAATATCGATACCGCTCTCATTGAGGCTCGATCAACAATTTTTAGCGCTCAATATCGATTAGCTGTCGCTTCGGGAGATCCGGCCGATTCAGTTCGCGAAATTTTTAGCACTGTAATTACATCTGCAACAAGTATCGGCTCCAACGAGAGCGGTCGGGAAATTTTGATCCTGCAAGTACCAGGTTCTAGCGTTGGAAAAAATAATTATGAGATTTCTTCAAACCTTGTTTCAAAAAGTTCGGTTACCGAGAATTTGCGCAAGAAAGTACGTAACTCAGATAATCTCGAATGGTCTTACATAAGAATTAATTATGCTGGCGACAAATCGATCAGCGGGATTGCAGTAGGGCAACGCATAAGCATCCCAGGCGCGGGCGACTATGAGATGTATGTCTTATTTAGCTTGGTAGATCAAGCTGCAACATTGACATTGATAAGTAACCTTCTTTTCTTAACCGGATTAGCTTTGATTATTTTGCTTGCTTTGATTATCTGGATTGTGGTTCGTCAAGTGGCCCGACCTATTCGTGAAGCGGTTCGAATTTCACAACAATTTACTGAAGGCGATTTCAGACAGCGCATGCCAGTTAAGAGTAATGATGAATTCGCTAGTCTCGGAATTGCCTTCAATGAAATGGCAGAGTCACTAGAGAAACAGATTGCCCGACTAGAAAACTTATCTCGAGTGCAGCAACGTTTCGTTTCAGATGTATCTCACGAACTTCGCACACCTCTTACAACGCTACGTATGGCATCTGAAGTTATACATAATGCGCGCGATGGGTTCGATCCGATTATTGCCAGAAGTTCCGAGTTATTGATCGGGCAGATTGATAGATTTGAACGTTTGCTTGAGGATCTACTTGAAGTCAGCCGTTTTGATGCTGAGGTTGCGGTACTTGAGGCCGTTGAGTTCGATATTTGCGGCTCACTTGAACGTTGTATCACCGATTTATCGCTAGTTGCCCAAGAACGTGGAATAGAAATTAACCTTAACCGTCCGCGAGATCCAATCTTCGTAAGCGCTGATATTCGTCGCGTTGAGCGCGTTATACGCAACCTCTTAAGCAATGCAATTGATCATGCCGAGGGCAAACCTATTGAAGTGCGAATAATGTCCTCTCCTGAAGATATCGCGATCGGGGTACGTGACTACGGAGTTGGCATTGAAACGCGTTTGCTAGCCAGAGTATTTGACCGTTTTTGGCGCGCCGATCCATCTCGCGCTCGCACTCGTGGCGGAACTGGTCTTGGTTTATCTATCGCCCTTGAAGATGCTCGTCTTCACAATGGCGAGCTCGAGGCGTGGGGCGAGCCTGGAAAAGGCGCGCACTTTGTTCTCTATCTACCTCGACGTGCGGGAGATCAATTGCAATCTCGTTTGATTACTTTAAAAGGTTAGCCACAAATTATTTCTCTCACAAATTAGATTCGTGAGTTTTTCCTATTCTTAGTAAGTGCGATTTTTAGCTGAGTTAAATACCTTACTTTTCCCAGTCCGATGTTACGGCTGCCGTGATTTAGGTTTCGCCATTTGCTCTAGTTGTCGCAAGCATTGGAACCCTCACATTTATAAAAGTCAGATTGAGAATTTATCGGTCTATTCTGCGATTCCCTATTCTGTAGTTGCAAGAAATATTCTCTTGGCTGCAAAAGAAGAAAATCAAAAATCGGCCGATCAATTAATAATTGCAGCACTCTCGAAATCGCTAGAAACTGCCTTTAGAAATGTTCCGATATGTGCGATCGTGCCAATACCTTCGCAGTCATCTTCTAATCGAAGAAGAGGGCGAGATTTTGTCGCCGAAATAACTATCTCTGTAGCTAGGCAATGCGGGGTAGCTGTGTTGCCTTTGTTGCAACATCAAAGAGCAGTTCGTGATCAAAGTAAATTAGACATAGCTGGCCGACGAGATAACTTGGCCATGGCTCTTGCAGTTAAGCCAGAATTTGCCGGGAATTATTCAGCCGAGAAAGTGGTTATTTTGGATGATCTACTTACGACCGGAGCCACAATCAGAGAGGCAAATCGCGCCTTAACTAAGGGCGGTTTCCAGGTGCAAGCGGCAGTGACCGCATGCGTGGCGCTGCGTAGGCGTAGATAGCCCCTAAGATTGGGGAGTTATCTGGCAAAAAGCAGGACTAGAAGAACTTTGAAAGGTCAGGGTGGCTAAATGCCTGCAATTCTCGATCGGATCATGCGCGCTGGCGAAGGCCGCATCCTAAAAGAGTTGAGCAAGACCGTTGCCAAAGTTAATTCATTCGAACCTGCCATTGCTGCCCTCTCAGATGAGCAACTTCGCGCCAAGACCGATGAGTTCAAAGCTCGCTACGCAAAGGGCGAGACTCTCGATGAGATTCTGCCCGAAGCATTTGCGACAGTTCGCGAAGCTGCCAAGCGCACATTAGGGCAACGTCATTATGACGTGCAGTTAATGGGTGGAGCCGCACTTCACTTAGGAAATATCGCCGAAATGCGCACTGGTGAAGGTAAGACTCTGGTTGCAACTCTGCCTTCATACCTAAATGCGATCGCTGGTAAAGGCGTACACGTTGTAACTGTTAACGATTATTTGGCTGAACGCGATAGCGAATGGATGGGCCGCATCCACAGATTCTTAGGATTAACAGTAGGAGTAATTCTTAATAACATGACACCGGCTGAACGTCGCGAAGCTTATGCATGCGATATTACATACGGCACAAATAATGAATTTGGCTTTGACTACTTGCGCGACAACATGGCCTGGACACTTGATGATTGCGTTCAACGCGAACATTTCTTTGCGGTGGTAGATGAAGTTGACTCAATTTTGATTGATGAAGCGCGTACGCCTTTAATTATTTCTGGGCCAGCTGATAAAGCGACCAAGTGGTATGTCGAATTCGCAAACATAGCGATCAAGTTAGAGCGCGATGTTCACTACGAAATCGATGAGAAGAAAAAAACGGTTGGCATCCTTGAAGAAGGCGTTACCAAGGTTGAGCAATTGCTGCAGATCGAAAACCTTTATGAAGCAGTAAATACACCCATGATTGGCTATCTAAATAATGCTGTTCGCGCGAAAGAGCTATTCAAGCGCGATAAGGATTATGTGGTTATGAATGGCGAGCTTCTTATTGTTGATGAGCACACTGGCCGTATGTTGGCTGGGCGTCGTTACAGCGAAGGTCTACATCAAGCACTTGAAGCCAAAGAACGTATTGAAATCAAGGATGAAAACCAAACTTTAGCGACTATCACTTTGCAGAATTACTTCCGCTTGTATAAGACCATCTCAGGTATGACTGGTACCGCGATGACTGAGGCTTCAGAATTTCATCAAATTTATAAGCTTGGTGTTGTTCCGATTCCAACTAACCGCGGAATGGTTCGTATTGATCAACCCGATCTGGTTTACAAATCTGAACTCGGAAAATTTAATGCAGTAGCTAAAGATATTGTTGAGCGTCATCGTAAAGGCCAGCCGGTTCTTGTTGGCACGGTTAGCGTTGAAAAGTCCGAAGAACTTTCAGCTATCTTGCGCAAGAGTGGCGTTGCGCATGAAGTACTAAATGCAAAGCATCACCAACGCGAAGCAGCAATTATCGCGCGAGCCGGTATTAAGGGAGCCGTAACTGTGGCTACCAATATGGCCGGTCGCGGAACAGACATCATGCTTGGCGGTAATCCAGAATTTATGGCTGATTTTGAATTACAACGCCGCGGAATTTCACCAGTTGATAACGCAGCTGAGTATGAAGCTGCTTGGCCAGCTGAGATCGAACGACAAAAATCTGCCGTTGCCAAAGAGCACGAAGAAGTTATTGCTCTTGGTGGACTATATGTTCTAGGAACAGAGCGTCATGAATCACGTCGTATTGATAACCAGTTGCGTGGTCGATCTGGTCGCCAAGGTGATCCAGGTGAATCACGTTTTTACCTTTCACTACAAGATGACTTAATGCGCCGTTTTAATTCGGGCATTGTTGAGCGTGTTTTATCAGCTGCTGGAATTCCTGAAGACGAACCAATCGAATCCAAGATGGTAAGTAACGCGATTCGCTCAGCCCAAACTCAAGTAGAAGCCCAGAACTTCGAAATCCGTAAGAATGTTTTGAAGTACGACGATGTAATGAATCGTCAGCGCGAAGTTATCTATGGCGAGCGCCGACTAGTTCTTGAAGGTAAAGATCTTAAAGAGCAAGTAATTGAGTTCATGCAAGATACTTTGGCTGCATACGTTGATGCAGCAACAGCTGCTGGTTATGCCGAAGAATGGGATCTAGAGACTCTTTGGAACCATCTAAAAGTTATCTACCCGATTTCATTTACGCCAGCTGATCTTGATGCCGAACTAGGCGGACGAGCCGGTCTTGATGCCGAACTTCTAAAACATCGCGTTCTTGAAGATTTAGTAAAGGCTTATGCCGCTCGTGAAGAAAGTTTATCTACTGAAGTTACTCGCGAACTTGAACGCAAAGTTCTTCTCTCGGTACTAGACCGCAAATGGCGCGAACATTTGTACGAGATGGATTATCTCCAAGAGGGAATTGGCTTGCGTGCAATGGCGCAACGCGATCCACTTGTTGAATATCAACGCGAAGGTTACGAGCTTTTCGCTGCGATGATGGATGGAATTAAGGAAGAAATTGCTGGCTTCCTATTTAATGTTGAAGTAACTGTTGAATCTTCCGAAGTCCAAGCAAAGGGAATCGAAGCAAAACCAGTTTCACCGATCGGTTTGCAATACAGTGCAGCTGATGAAAATGGCAATGTTGCAAAAAGCGATGTATCGAGAAATGCGCCCTGCCCATGTGGATCCGGAAAGAAGTACAAGCGTTGCCATGGCGGCGCATAATTAATTCGTATTGCCTAGATCAGGAATAGTTCAGTACATAACCATTTCTGATCTATACCTTCAAAGCGCATAACTAAAGATCTCAATCGGTCGCCGTAGCGCACCGTTAGTACTGATTCAGAAATACCATCTAGTGGTTCTGTAACATGAAGTTTTCTGATTCGACCAATCTCTTTTAGAGATCCAGCTTCACTTGATAACTGGGTGTATAGATTTCGGTGAGTCCATCGCGCTAATTGGGCAGCCGGACGCTTGCCGGCCCAAATTTCTAAAGCACTTACGGCATATTTTAGAATCCAGCTACTTAATTCAGGTAGTTCGCTTGCTGAAGTTGGAATAGGTGCGAAATCTGGATCGAATTCATCGCCGTAGCTCTTTGGGACCAAGTACAACTTAGCTTTTTGAGGTTCTGCGACAGGCCCAGGGGAGCGAAATAGATCAAGTACTGGGTGGCCGGGAATTTCATCTTGGCTACTAGATATTGTGCTGAATCTGATGGTTTTAAATGTTGGTTCAATGCTTAAGTCAATTGTGGTCATGACCAAAGAATCTCGATGCAAGTCAGTCTCGTTATCGGCCATTCGGATGATATTTACTCATCCTTTCGGATGACTGTGGAAAGTTCGAGAGAAGTTATCTCTTAGCCCCGTTAGATGACTTTTATGTCAACTAAGAAATCAACTACTCGGGCCCGCTTTCTAATCGCAATTTCACTAATGGTGGTGTCAATTCTTTCGAGTGTACTTATCTCAATTCTTTCAAATCAAAAAGGGAGTTATTTGATCGCTACACGAGAGTTGACCCCTGGCCAGCAAATTTCGGTCTCTGATATAGAAATTGTTAATGTCAACGTCGCAGCTCTTGCGAACACATATCTAACCGCCGATCAGAATCCGGTCGGCAGCATAGTGATAAATCGAATTCCGCGAAGATCACTTATTGCCAATCAATCAATCAGCACGAAGACAGATTTGATAAATAGTGCCGAACTGTCGCTAACTGTTAGAGCTATTGATCTACCTGCAAATATTGCAGCCGGTGATCGGATAAGCATTTACTTGTTAGAAGATGCCGAACCCGGTGCTTTTCCATCAGACCCCGAGTTAGTGTTAAGCGATATTTATCTCGGCATAATCGAGCGGAAGAATTCCAATTTTGGTTCTGAAGCAGCAATCACAATTGCAATCGGTCGCAATGAAATAGCAGATGTATTGAGGGCCACAACTTACGGTCGACTTGTGGTGGTGAAATTAAATGGTTAATACTGCTGCTCCAGCAATTATTACGGCTATTTCAGATAGTAGTTTTGAAGGCTTTGTATCAAGCAATCTTCACTCCCAAGGCTGGGATATCGTGGCTAGAGCCGTTGATTTCGCTGCGCTCACAAAATTCACCCTGCAGGAGCCAGAATTAGCAAAGAGCTCAATCCTGATATATGCCCCTGATTTAACTGGATTTGATGAATTAGGATTTCAGGAAACACGTAGCAAATTCCGTCATGTTATTGGTTACGGAACAGATATTGAGATTGCTAATTATCCATCGGTTACGAAGAGACCAATCGATGCTACTGATCTGGTCTCACAAATTCGTGGAATTCTTCGTCGTGAATATCGAGAACCGCTAATTGCCACACACAAAGTGGTCAATCCGGCCGGTGCGAAAGTTATCGCAATCGCCTCAGCCGGATCAGCTACTGGCGCAACAACATTGGCACTTAACCTAGCCATGGAATCTAGCTTGCTTGATAAGAGAACACTTATTATTGACGGAAATACAATTGAACCGGCTGTTGCCATCTCGCTAGATTTACGTAATTTGCGAGCCGATCAAAGTGCGCGTTTGGTATCACCACTTTTATGGGCATACGAGTTAACTGAAGCGAAGAGTGCGAAGTTTAATGAATTCATTGCAAGTGCTTATGTTAATTTTGATTTAGTGATTATCGATTTAGGTTCGATCTCAAATTTAGCCAATAAGTTAACGGATCGTCGATGGAGTTCACGTTGCTTGATCTGGAGTAGTGATAATTGTGATGAGATCTGGATCAATTCGCGCCCTGATGAGATTGGTCGTTTTAGGTTGAGCAGATTAATTCACGAACTAAGTAAAACTAAGATCAAGGCCCAGCTACTGTTTATCGCTAATCTGGAATCGCCAAGGCGCAGAAGTGATCAGGGTGCACATGAAATTGCGGCTGAAATCGATCAATTAAATCCGCTAAAACGTCTTACTCTGCCAAGGGACAATCGGGCTGTTGCCGCTTCAGCGGCGGGGTACGCATCATTAAGCGAGATAAGCCCGAAATCGATGTTACGTAAGGCAATCGTTCGGATAGCCAGCGAGCTTTAGTTTCTTACCTATGCGCCACTTCTAATAGAGTTGCCTCATGCGCGGATATATTGCTTTTACTCCTGACGAGTTAGCTGAACTAATTCAAGATGGTGAAATTTCAGTCGAAACCGCCTTTGTTCCTACCAGATTATTTAAGGCAGCTAATTCAGAATTAGGCGAAGAAGAGTCTGAATATATTCTTTCGCTACTAGCAGCCGATGATTCACTTTCATTTCAAGGCGAAGGCGCTAAGTTTTCATTTGCGTTAGCCGTTGATTTAGAAGATACGCAAATTGGCGATGAGCTCGATGTCGAAGTGACGTTAACTTCACCAGT
>CAEZUS010000002.1_pt1 | contig 17499 bp, 14 predicted proteins | sample 7264541 | NCBI WGS metagenome assembly CAEZUS01 (sample SAMEA6813836, study PRJEB35770) | freshwater metagenome | biome: Freshwater; feature: Freshwater reservoir; material: water | place: Czech Republic | collected 2016-04-20 | depth 0.5m m | reverse complement strand
TCGAGTTAATTTAGGTACTGCAGCGCTAGAAGATCCAGACTGGACAGCCAAAGTAATTCAACAATATGGCGATCGCATTGCCGTAGGTCTTGATGTACGCGGTACAACTTTGGCTGCTCGTGGCTGGACTAAAGAGGGCGGCGAACTTTTCGAAACTATTCAACGTTTAGATCGCGATGGTTGTTCACGATACATCGTTACAGATGTCGCAAAAGATGGCATGTTAACTGGCCCAAACCTTGAACTTCTGAAATCTGTTTGTGCCGCCACAAATGCGCCAATCGTTGCAAGTGGTGGCGTTTCATCTCTAACCGATATTGCTGCGATTGCTCAACTCGTTGAGATAGGCGTCGAAGGTGCAATCGTCGGCAAAGCGCTTTACGCGGGCGCCTTCACTTTGCCCGAAGCTCTAAAAGTGGCAAATGGTGAGTTGAGTTAGATGACCCTAGCTAGTCGAGTGATTGCCTGTCTTGATGTAACTGACGGACGAGTTGTTAAGGGTGTAAATTTCACCGACCTAGTCGACGCTGGTGATCCAGTTGAGATGGCAAAAGTTTATAACTTAGAGGGCGTCGATGAATTAACATTTTTAGATATCTCGGCAAGTAATATGAATCGAGCAACGACCCTTGATGTAGTAGCCCGAACAGCTGAAGAAGTTTTTATTCCGCTTACAGTCGGTGGCGGCATTCGTAGCGTTAGCGATGTAAATAATTTGCTTCGCGCCGGTGCTGACAAAATTTCGATAAACACAGCCGCAATTGCTCGTCCAGAATTAATCTCGGAAATCGTTGATCGCTTTGGTTCGCAAGTTTTGGTGTTATCTGTCGATGCTCGTCGCGCAAATACTCCTTCTGGTTTTGAGGTCACCACGCATGGGGGTCGCGAGAGCGCTGGCCTTGATGCTTTAGCTTGGGTTGAAAAAGCTTGCGAACTTGGCATTGGCGAAATTTTGTTGAACTCAATGGATGCTGACGGCACTCGAGCCGGATATGACATTGGCATGATCAAAGCTGTTCGCCAAGTTGCCAATGTCCCATTGATTGCAAGTGGTGGAGCAGGAGCCTTATCTGATTTTGCAGCAGCGCTCGATGCCGGTGCCGATGCTTTATTGGCAGCCAGCGTTTTCCACTTTGGCATTCACCGGATAGGAGATGTTAAGCGTTATTTGAGCGAGCAAGGCTATTCGGTTCGCACCAGCGCACTTGCGTAGGGCAGAATTGCCCAATGAGCGCAATTGAGTTTCCCGCCGAGCTAGCTGCTCGGTTGAGTGACCCAAGCGCCTTGATCCCAGCGATCGCTCAAGATGCAATTACAGGTGAAGTTTTAATGCTCGCCTATATGAATCATGCGGCTCTAACGCAAACGCTTTCGACTAAAGCGGCAACTTATTGGTCAAGGTCACGTAATGAACTTTGGGTTAAAGGCGCAACATCTGGACATACCCAAGAAGTTATTTCGGTTTCGTTAGATTGCGATAGCGATGCAATTTTAATCAAAGTAAAACAAGTTGGCGCTGCTTGCCATACCGGCGATCGCACCTGTTTTCATAATGAATTGATGAGCGAGTAGCCAGATGCAGTTATCTGAATTTCGTGAATATGCGCGTAACTTCAATGTGGTTCCAGTTTCACGAAAATTATTGGCCGATGGCGAAACCCCGCTTGCGGTCTATCGCAAACTTGGTGCTAATCGAGCAGCAACATTCTTATTAGAATCGGCAGAGCATGGCGGTGCCTGGTCGCGTTACTCCTTTATCGGAGTTAATTGTGAAGCAACGTTAACTGTCGAAAATGGCTTAGCAACTTGGTTAGGAAAACCTCCTGCAGGTGCGCCTACTGGCATTGATCCACTGGCAGCACTTCGACAAAGCGCTAATCATTTGAAATCACCCAAGATCGCTGGGTTACCACCGCTGACTGGCGGCTTAGTTGGCTACCTTGGTTATGACAGTGTTCGAAGATTAGAGAAGCTACCTAGTTTGGCGATTGATGATCTACAGATTCCCGAATTAGCATTTATGTTAACTACTGATCTGGCAGTTTTAGATCACAGCGACGGCACGATTACTTTGATTGCCAATGCAATTAATTGGGACGGAAGTAACGAACGAGTCGACGAGGCTTATTACGCAGCAATCGCAAGACTAGATCAAATGGCCAAAGATTTAGCAGCGCCCCTGGCAGGTCATTTATCAGAGTTAGGTAAGCCAGCAACTGGCGAAATTTCATCAAACATTTCAACGCCTGAATTTCTAGCCAAAGTTGCCGCAATTAAGGAAGAGATTCTGGCCGGCGAAGCTTTTCAAGTTGTTCTATCGCAACGTTTTGAGATTGAGTGCAAGGCCGAACCAATCGATGTTTATCGAATGCTGCGTTTGCATAACCCAAGCCCGTATATGTATTTATTCCATTTTGCAGATGGCGTTTCAGTCGTAGGTTCTAGTCCTGAGGCTCTAGTAAAAGTTACCGATGGCGAAGTTATGGTTCATCCGATTGCAGGCACTCGTAAACGATCTGATTCACCCGAAGAAGATGCACGTTTGGCTACAGAATTACTAGCCGATCCAAAAGAGCGGGCCGAGCATTTAATGTTGGTTGATTTAGGGCGTAATGATTTAGGTCGTATCTGTACCGCGGGCAGTGTCGAAGTTATAGATTTTATGCATATCGAGCGGTACTCGCATGTGATGCATATTGTTTCTACCGTTACTGGAAAATTAGCAAGTAGCGCGCTGCCAGTTGATGCGCTATTTGCAACTTTCCCTGCCGGCACTTTATCTGGCGCCCCTAAACCTCGTGCCATGGAAATTATCGAAGAGCTCGAGCCAACCAGACGTGGACTTTATGGTGGCGCCATCGGTTATATCGATTTCACTGGAAATATAGATACCTGCATCGCTATCAGAACTGCCCTGATTAAAGGCGGTAAAGCGTTCGTTCAAGCAGGTGCTGGGGTAGTAGCTGATTCTGATGCCGAATCTGAAAACCAAGAATGTCACAATAAAGCGGCCGCAGTTTTGGGCGCAGTAAGTGCCGCAAATGATTTGGTCAATAAATGAATCGAGTAATAGAACTTTTAATTTCGGCAGTAATTGTCATATCGCTAACTTTGTTTATTAGCCGCTCGATTAAGTTATCAACTAGATATGAACGCAAACCTCAGAAACTTTCTGACTGGAACGCTCAAGATCAAGGCATCGATCCAACTCAAGAGAGCGAGTCAGATCGATGAGCGTTCTCGATGAAATCATTGCAGGTGTAAAAGAAGATTTGGCAGATCGCAAAATTCCGCGCAGCGAAATCGAAGCAGCAGCTTTTGGGGCAGCGCCGGTAATTGATTGTTTACCAATTATGAGGGCTCAAGAAATGGCCGTGATTGCTGAAGTTAAGCGATCTTCACCAAGTAAGGGTGCACTTGCAACCATCGCAGATCCAGCCGCTTTGGCAGAGCAGTACCAAGAAGCTGGTGCCAGCGCGATCAGTGTTCTTACCGAACGACGTAGATTCAGCGGTTCGCTGGCAGATCTTGATGCTGTTCGCAAGCGAGTGACTTTGCCAATTCTGCGCAAAGATTTCATGGTCGATGAATATCAATTCTTTGAAGCGCGTGCGCATGGTGCTGATCTAGTGCTTCTAATCGTGGCTGGACTTAGTGATAGTCAGTTAAATGAATTTGCAGCATTAACAAATGAGCTAGGAATGCGTGCTTTAGTTGAAGTGCATACAAATAGTGAGTTAGAGCGCGCCTTAGAAATTAAGCCCGAATTGATCGGAATCAATTCCAGAAATCTAAAGACCCTAGAAGTTGATCCCAAAGCATTTGCCGAGTTATTGCCAGAAATTCCCGGTGAATTAATCAGGGTGGCTGAATCAGGAATTTCCCAACGAAGCGATGTCGAATTCGCACAAAAATATGGCGCCAACGCCATTTTAGTTGGCGAGGCATTAGTTAAGGCTGGCGATCCAAATTTGGCGATGCGCGAACTCTTAGGCCAAAGGTAGGCTTAGCCCATGTTCGATCCGAAAATGGTCATAGATGGCCTGGGGCATTTTGGTCCTTATGGCGGTCGTTTCGTTCCCGAAGCATTAATCGGTGCACTTGAGGAACTCGAAGCGGCACACTCTTCGGCGTTGCAAGATCCAATTTTTCAAGCCGAACTAGCCGAACTTCATCGCAGCTATAGCGGACGCCCAAGCATCATCACCGAAGCAAAACGTTTTGCCGAGCATGCAGGTGGTGCGCGCATAATTTTAAAGCGCGAAGATTTAAATCACACCGGTAGCCATAAGATAAATAATGTTTTGGGCCAAGCACTGCTTACTAAACGCATGGGCAAGACTCGCATCATCGCCGAGACCGGCGCTGGCCAACATGGCGTGGCTTCTGCAACAGCTGCTGCGCTTATGGGACTCGAGTGCGTTGTATACATGGGCGAAGAAGATACAAAGCGTCAATCGCTAAATGTGGCACGCATGAAATTATTGGGCGCCGAAGTTGTAGCAGTTACTTCAGGTTCGCGTACGTTAAAAGATGCAATCAACGAAGCGATGCGTGATTGGGTTACCAACGTTGAAAATACCCATTACTTACTAGGCACTGTTGCTGGGCCGCATCCGTTTCCAACTATGGTGCGCGATTTCCATAAAATTATTGGTGAAGAAGCCCGTGCTCAAGTAATTGAATTAACTGGAAAACTTCCGGATGCAGTTTTGGCCTGTGTGGGTGGCGGTTCAAATGCCATCGGAATTTTCCATGACTTTATAAAAGATATTGATGTTCGATTAATTGGTCTTGAAGCAGGTGGCGATGGCGTTGAAACTGGTCGCCATGCCGCAACGATTACTGGCGGAACTCGCGGTGTACTTCACGGAACTCGCTCATATGTTTTGCAAGATGAAAATGGTCAAACCGTTGAATCACATTCGATTTCAGCTGGATTAGATTATCCAGGCGTTGGCCCAGAGCATGCTTACCTTCATGACATTGGTCGTGCGGAATATCGCGCAATCACCGATGCCCAAGCAATGGCCGCTTTCGCGCTACTTTGCAAAACCGAAGGGATTATTCCTGCGATTGAAACAGCGCATGCCCTAGCGGGTGCAATTCAAGTCGGTAAAGAGCTAGGCCCTGATGCAACTTTATTAATTAATCTTTCAGGACGTGGCGACAAAGATGTGCAAACTGCCGCCAACTATTTTGGAATTCCACTTTAGTGAGTACAAACACCGCGCTTGATCAACTTTTCGTTAAAACCCGCGCTGAAAATCGCGCAGCTTTAATTGCATATATTCCAGCCGGCTTTCCGTCTCAAAGTGGCTGTCTTAAAGTTATTGAAACTTTGGCAAGCGCCGGGGTAGATGCCATTGAAATTGGCTACCCATATAGCGATCCAGTTATGGATGGCCCAACAATTCAGGCTGCAGCAACTCAAGCACTCGAAAATGGCACCGGCGTAACCGAAGTTTTTGCAGCGCTAAAGCATGCTTGCGATCAAGGAGTAGCCGCCGTAGTAATGACTTATTGGAATCCAATTGAAAGATATGGCGTAGCGAAGTTTGCCCAAGCAATTGCAGACAACGGTGGCTCGGGAGTAATCACTCCAGATTTAACAATTGAGGAATCCGACGAATGGCGAGCCGCTGTAAACACTAGTGCGATTAATCCGATTTACGTGGTCGCACCAAGTACTAAACCCGAGCGTTTAATTAAAGTTACAGATCAATGTGGTGGATTTATTTATGCAGCCAGTTTGATGGGTGTGACAGGTGCCCGATCAGGAATTTCAAGTGGAGCAGGCGAGTTGGTCGCTCGATTGCGCAAAGTTAGTAATAAGCCAATTAGCGTCGGGCTCGGAGTCTCAAATCGCGAACAGGCTAAAGAAGTCGCAGCTTTTGCTGATGGCGTAATTGTAGGTTCAGCTTTTATCAAAGCTATTCAAGATGCACCTGATGAACAAAGTGGATTAGCAGCAGTCGCGCATTTAGCAAGTGAGTTAGCTAAAGGAGTTCGTGAAGCAAGATGATTTTAAACTTAGTCAACAAGTATGGAAAATGGTTTGGATTACTAGCTCGCCTTACTTTAGGTGGCGTGCTCTTTGCCGCAGGTTGGTTAAAAATCTTCACACCAGCGAAATCACAAATGGCAGTTCGTGCTTATGAAGTACTGCCGATTTCAATTGCTAATTTCCTCGGAATCGCGTTGCCATGGCTAGAAGTTGGGTTGGGCATTCTTTTGATCTTGGGAATAGCAGTTCGCACCTCCGCAATTTTCGGTGGCGCTTTAATGGTTCTCTTTATCGCAGCAATTTCTCAGGCTTGGGCGCGTGGACTTTCTATCGATTGTGGCTGTTTTGGTGGGGGCGGCACAGTTGACCCGGGCGAAACGAAATATCTAAGCGAAATATTGCGAGACACAGGCTTGGCATTGTTGGCTTTATATTTAGTTCGCTACCCTTTGACTCGATTTGCATTAGAGAAATTAACGAAACCCGAAGGAGAATAAGTAAATGGCAACAAGTTCATCAGGTGGCGATAAGTTCACCCGCAACTTAGTAATTGGAATGGTTGCCTTAGTCGTTGTAGTCGGAGCCTCGTTCTCATATTTTGGTTCAAAAGGTTCTACGACTGCGGCTATTCCTTCAAGTGTTTCAAAAACCGATGGTTACGGAATTGTCTTTAATGCTGATGTGCCAAATGTTCCGACTATTGATGTTTATGAAGATTTTCAGTGCCCAGTTTGTGCTCGCTTTGAGGCTATCAATGGAATAACGCTAGAGAAAGCCATTGAAGAGAAGAAAGCAAAAGTTGTTTATCACGTACTTTCTTTCCTCGGCACTGAATCAATCTTGGCCGCAAATGCATCTGCATGCGCCGCCGATGAAGATAAGTTCTTAGCTTTTCATAAAGCGTTTTACACCAATCAACCAGCCGAAAATGCTGGCGCAATCAATGCCACATTCTTAAAGAGCATTGGTGCATCGGTCGGAATTACCTCATCTAAATTCGCAAATTGTGTTGATAATGGTGGGTATTACGACTGGGTGAAAAATGTTGGCGAAGCCGGTTCTAAGGCAAACGTTAATTCAACTCCAACAGTATTTGTAAACGGTAAAGAGATTGATCGCAATACCGAATACTTCAACGTTGAGGCATTCGCTAACGCAATCAAAGGCTAACTAATGCTCTCTTCGATTCCTACGCCGAATAATTCGGCGATCGGAATTGGGCCGCTTACTATTCATTTCTATGCACTTTGCATAATTATCGGAGTAGCTGCGGCAATCTGGATTGGAAACCGAAGGTTTCGTCGCTTTGCAAATAACAGCGAAGCCTCAATGGGTGTGGTTGCAGATGTTGCTATCTATGCGGTTCCAGCCGGAATAATTGGCGGTCGCATTTATCATGTCATTACGTCGCCAGCCCAATACTTTGGCGCCAATGGCAGCCCGCTAGATGCGCTGAAGATTTATGAAGGTGGCCTTGGAATCTGGGGTGCAATTTCCCTGGGTGCGTTAGTTGCCTGGGTGGCATATCGCAAACGTTCTCAAAGTTCGCAGCTACCAAGCTTTCGTTTTTTTCTTGATGCTCTGGCACCTGGAATTCTTATCGCGCAAGCAATTGGTCGGGTCGGAAATTGGTTTAATGGCGAACTTTTCGGCAAACCATTTTCCGGGCCATGGGCACTTGAAATCCCACTTTCTAAGCGCCCAACTGGTTATCTCCAATATGAAACTTTTCATCCGACTTTCCTCTATGAAGCAATTTGGTGCTTACTTGTTGCGGCTTTGCTGATTTGGCTGACACCAAAACTAAAGGCCGGACAAGGTTTTGCAATCTACGTTTCCCTATATTGCGTTGGCCGATTTGCCATCGAAGCTCTTCGGATTGATGATGCGAATAAGATTTTGGGGCTTCGCCTTAATTTGTGGACGGCGCTAATTGTTGGCTTAATCGCAAGCGCGGTGGCACTTCGTTTTGCTCGCCAGAAATCAGCAGAGATCGGGTAGTATCCAAATATGGCGTTGGAAGATGTTTATCAAAGAAACTTGCATCACCGCACTCATCGTGCCGGCTGGTTACGTGCCGCAGTATTAGGTGCAAACGATGGGTTGGTATCGACCGCTTCCTTAATGATTGGTGTTGCCGCCGCTCGAGTTAGCGATAGTTTTTTAATCACTGCCGGAATCGCTGGCATCTCGGCAGGTGCTATGTCTATGGCAGTTGGTGAATATGTTTCAGTGCGTGCCCAAAATGATGTTGAAGAATCCGATCGTTTACTTGAAATCGAACACCTAGCGGTAGATCCCGAAGGCGAATTTCTTGAACTAGTTGAGATTTATGTTAATCGTGGCTTAACGCCCGAGTTGGCACGCGAAGTCGTCGAGCAGATGCATGCCAAAGATCCGCTTGAAGCGCACTTACGTGATGAACTCGGTCAATTCGAACATACTAAAGCTCGCCCAGTTCAAGCAGCAGTGGCGTCGGCGCTTAGTTTCACAATGGGTGGACTAATTCCATTTGCTGGCGCATTCGTATTAATTGCAGGTTCAGTGGCAGTTAGCATCGTGACCTTCACTCTCATAGGCCTCTTAGCTACTGGAATTATCAGCGCTCGCACTTCTGGGTCAGCAATTTTGAAGCCAACCATCCGAGTCTTAATTGGTGGCTGCCTAGGTATGGCAATTACGGCAGGCATTGGCCATTTTGCACACCTCAGCGGCATCTAACCCGCCAGTATTTATCCCAGAATTCGGACATAGATCACAATATTTAGCCTGATTTAAATAGAAACTGGCTTACCTTTTCAGGGGCTAGATTGCTACCCTTACCTAACTCGCAAGAGGTGTAAGACCAGGGCCAAAGTTGTCCCGTGAAATTTACGGCACAAGACAACTAGCGAAAAGGAACTGGCAACCACTCACATGGCAATCCCAAAAGAGTTTCCACCAGCACAAGGTCTTTATGACCCAGCAAACGAACATGATGCATGTGGCGTTGCGATGGTTGCTACTCTAAATAAAATTGCCACACACGAAATCGTTGCCCAAGCTTTAACTGCGCTTCGCAACCTTGAACATCGTGGTGCATCAGGTGCCGAACCAGATAGCGGTGATGGCGCCGGAATTTTAATTCGCGTGCCAGATGAGTTCTATCAGGAAGTTGCTGGTTTTAAATTACCTGCTGCTGGTAGTTATGCAACTGGAATTGCATTCATCGGACAGAGTTTTGATTTTCAAAATGAAATTGCGGCAATTGCTGACGAAGAGGGTCTAATAGTTTTAGGCTGGCGCGAGCTACCAATTAACTCTGCTTCGCTAGGTAAAACAGCTCTCGGTGTAATGCCGAAATTTGAACAATTATTTTTAGCTGGCGCTAATGGCGAATCTGGTATCGCACTTGATCGACTAGCTTTCTGTTTACGTAAACGAGTCGAACATTCGTTGGATATTTATTTCCCATCACTTTCTGCACAAACCATTGTTTACAAGGGAATGCTCACAACTGGCCAGCTCGAAGAATTTTTCCCAGATTTAAGTGATGCCCGAGTTAAATCACCTTTGGCGCTAGTTCATTCACGTTTCTCGACTAATACTTTCCCATCGTGGCCACTTGCTCACCCATACCGTTTCATCGCTCACAATGGCGAAATCAATACAGTTAAGGGAAATCGCAACTGGATGCGAGCGCGCGAGTCACTTCTAGAATCAGACTTGATTCCAGGAGATTTAAAGCGTCTTTATCCAATTGTTGAAATGTCAGGTTCTGACTCTGCCTCATTTGATGAAGTTCTCGAATTACTTTATCTAGGTGGGCGCTCACTTCCTCATTCGGTATTAATGATGATTCCTGAAGCGTGGGAAAACCATGCATCAATGTCCCAGAAGCGTCGAGATTTTTATGCATTCCATGCATCCCTGATGGAGCCATGGGATGGTCCAGCATGCGTAACTTTTACTGATGGAAATCAAGTTGGCGCAGTTCTAGATCGCAACGGGTTACGACCATCTCGTTATTGGGTTACCAAAGACGGGCTAGTTGTTTTGGCTAGCGAAGTTGGCGTACTTGATTTCGCACCTGAAGATATTGTTCGTAAGGGTCGGCTACAACCTGGCAAAATGTTTTTAGTTGATATTGCAGCTGGCCGCATAATCGAAGACGATGAAATTAAAGATTCACTTGCTGATGCTGAAACTTATGGTCAGTGGTTACAAGATGGAATTGTTAAGTTAGCTGATTTGCCATCGCGCGAACATATTGTCTACCCACACTCATCTGTTGTACGTCGTCAACGAGCATTTGGATATACCGAAGAAGATTTAAAGATTCTGATTACTCCGATGGCGCGTAGTGGCGGCGAGCCACTTGGTTCCATGGGAACAGATTCGCCGATTGCGGCAATTTCAACAAAACCTCGATTGCTCTTTGATTATTTCTCACAATTATTTGCTCAAGTCACTAACCCACCCCTTGATGCGATTCGCGAAGAGTTAGTTACATCTCTCGGTGGCTCTATTGGTCCAGAACATAACTTGCTTGATCCGGGCCCAGCTTCATGCCGTCAAATTTCTTTGGCATTTCCGGTAATTGATAATGATGAGCTTGCCAAGATCATTCACGTCAATGCTGATGATGAATATCCAGAGCTGGCGGCCTATGTTGTGCGCGGACTTTTCCCAGTAAACGGAGATGGCCAAGCTCTTCGTAAGCGAATTGATGAAATCAAACGCGAAGTTTCTAAAGCAATCGATGATGGCGCACACCTAATTGTGCTTTCTGACCGCGATGGCGATGCCGAAGATGCTCCAATTCCATCGCTCTTGCTTACTTCTGCAGTTCATCACCATTTGATTCGCGAAAAGAAGCGCACTCAAGTTGGCTTAGTTGTTGAAGCTGGCGACGTGCGCGAAGTGCACCACGTTGCACTTCTTATCGGTTATGGCGCAGCAGCGGTAAACCCATACCTAGCTATGGAATCCGCTGAAGATTTAGTTCGCCAAGGCGTTATTACTGGCATCGCACCAGAAAAAGCAGTACGTAATCTAATTAAGGCATTAGGTAAAGGCGTACTAAAAGTTATGTCCAAGATGGGAATTTCGACAATCGCGTCTTACACCGGAGCTCAAGTATTCGAAGCAATTGGTATTAGCCAAGAAGTTGTCGATGAATTCTTTGTCGGCACAACATCTCGCTTAGGCGGAATCAGTTTAGACATCATCGCTCAAGAAACTATTGCACGTCACCACATCGCATATCCGCCAGGGGGAGAAGTTCCTGGTTCAAAGCGACTTCCAACTGGTGGCGAATATCAATGGCGCCGCGACGGCGAACCGCATTTGTTTGATCCAGAAACAGTATTTGCGTTACAGCACTCAACCCGAAATAAGCGTTTCGATATTTTCCAGCGTTATACAAATCGTGTAGACGAGCAAAGCAATCGCTTAATGACGCTTCGAGGTCTATTTAAATTTGCCGAAGGTGTTCGTGAACCAATTTCGATTGATGAAGTCGAACCAGTTTCTGAAATTGTAAAACGTTTCTCTACTGGCGCGATGTCATATGGCTCGATCTCCCAAGAGGCTCATGAGAATTTAGCTATTGCCATGAACCGTTTAGGCGCAAAATCTAATACTGGCGAAGGCGGCGAAGACCCAGCTCGATATATCAAAGAAGAAAATGGCGACTCAAAGCGTTCCTCAATAAAACAAGTAGCTTCAGGTCGATTCGGAGTAACTTCTGATTACTTAGTTAACGCAGATGATATTCAGATCAAGATTGCACAAGGCGCTAAGCCAGGTGAAGGTGGGCAATTACCTGGAAACAAGGTTTATCCCTGGATTGCCAAAGTACGATACTCAACACCTGGCGTTGGCTTAATTTCACCACCTCCACATCATGATATTTATTCGATCGAAGATTTAGCGCAGCTAATTCATGATCTTAAGAACGCTAATAAAAATGCTCGAGTGCATGTGAAGTTAGTTGCCGAAGTTGGCGTGGGCACAGTTGCAGCAGGTGTTTCTAAGGCACATGCCGACGTAGTTCTAATCTCCGGCCACGATGGCGGTACTGGTGCATCACCACTTACTTCGCTAAAGCATGCCGGAGCACCGTGGGAACTTGGCTTGGCTGAAACCCAGCAGACGCTACTGCTTAATAATCTGCGCGATCGAATTGTTGTACAAGCCGATGGCCAATTAAAAACTGGTCGCGATGTAGTTATCGCAGCCTTACTTGGCGCCGAAGAATTTGGTTTTGCAACCGCGCCGCTAGTGGTTTCTGGTTGCATCATGATGCGCGTTTGCCATCTAGATACTTGCCCAGTTGGTGTGGCCACGCAGAATCCTGAGTTACGTAAGAACTTCAGCGGCAAACCAGAATTTGTTGAGACTTTCTTTGAGTACATTGCCGAAGAAGTTCGTGCGCTTCTTGCTCAACTCGGATACCGCACTTTGCTTGAAGCGGTTGGTCACGTTGAATCTCTTGATACTCGCGACGCCGTAAATCACTGGAAAGCAGCCGGTCTAGATCTTGCACCACTTCTAGTTCGCCCAGATGTTGATAGTCCACTTCACAACACAGCAATTCAGGATCATGGTTTAGCTGCCGCTCTTGATAACAAGTTGATCGAATTAGCAGATGCCTCACTCACAAAAGGTGAAGCTGTAAAGATTGATTTACCAGTTCGAAATGTAAATCGAACAGTCGGCACAATGTTGGGTGCTGAAATAACTCGTCGCTACGGAGCCAATGGTTTGCCTGCTGGCACGATCGATGTGACTTTGCATGGTTCTGCTGGTCAGTCACTCGGTGCATTTATTCCAAGCGGCTTAAAGATTCGTCTCTATGGCGATTCCAATGACTATGTCGCAAAAGGTATTTCAGGTGGCACCGTTGTGGTTCGCCCAGATGAGAAAGCTTCGTTTAAGTCAGAAGCAAATGTAATTGCCGGAAACGTTATTGGTTACGGCGCTACATCAGGCAAGATTTATGTACGTGGCAAAGTAGGAGAGCGCTTCTGCGTTCGTAACTCAGGTGCAACAGCAATTGTTGAGGGCATTGGCGATCACGGATGTGAATACATGACAGGTGGCACCGTAGTTGTTCTTGGTGCAACTGGTCGCAATTTTGCAGCTGGAATGTCTGGTGGTCGTGCATTCATGCTCGATATCGATAGCGCAAATGTAAATACCGAGATGGTTGATTTGATGGCCGTACCTGAAGATCAGAAAGAGATCTTAAAATCTTTAGTTTCTGATTTCCAAGTTGAAACTGGCTCTGAAGTTGCCGCCACTTTGTTGGCAGATTGGTCGGCAGCTTTAAACCGTTTCACATTAGTTATGCCACGCGACTATGCCAGAGTCTTAGCTGCGATCGAGCGCGCTAACCGCGAAGGTTTACCAGTTGATCAAGTTGTAATGGAGGTGGCAGCAAATGGCTGATCCAAAAGGATTTTTAACAACTGATCGTGCTCTACCAACTAGACGTCCAGTTGATGTTCGAATCAAAGACTGGAAAGAAGTTTACGAAGAGCAGGCATTCCCGGACTTGCAGAAGCAAGCTGGTCGATGCATGGATTGCGGAATTCCGTTCTGCCATTCGGGTTGCCCGCTGGGAAACTTAATTCCTGAATGGAACGATTTAATGTGGCGCGGCGATAAGCACGAAGCGATTGATCGCCTTCATGCCACCAATAACTTTCCTGAATTTACTGGCCGACTATGTCCGGCACCATGTGAAACTGCCTGCGTTGTTGCAATTAACAAGACTGCAGTGACCATTAAACAAATTGAACTACGTACCATTGAAGAAGCTTTCAAAGATGGCGGCGTTGTTCCAATGATTGCTGATCGACTAACTGGAAAAACTGTCGCCGTTATTGGTTCCGGACCAGCTGGTTTAGCTGCTGCGCAACAATTAACCAGAGCGGGTCACACTGTTGCGGTTTATGATCGCGCCGACAAAATAGGTGGCTTGCTTCGTTACGGAATTCCAGAATTTAAAATGGAGAAAGCAATTCTCGATCGTCGGTTAGATCAAATGACTAAAGAAGGAACTCGTTTTCGCCCTGGCGTAAATGTGGGAGTTGAGCTAACTGGCGCACAATTGCGCACGAAGTATGACGCCATTGTGCTGGCAGTGGGTGCGACTCAGTGGCGTGACATTAATGTTCCAGGTCGCGAGTTAAAAGGTATCTATCAAGCAATGGAATTCTTACCTTGGGGAAATCGACAAGGCTTAGGCGAAATTGATAATCCTGAAATTAATGTGGCCGGAAAACATGTGGTAATTCTTGGCGGCGGCGACACTGGGGCTGACTGTCTTGGTACTTCAGTTCGTCAAGGTGCAGCAAGTGTTACGCAACTTGAAATTATGCCTCGCCCAACCGAAGAACGTCCGGCCGGCCAACCTTGGCCTACCTATCCAATGATTTATCGCGTATCTAGTGCGCACGAAGAATTAGATAACCGCTTATTCGCCGTTAGCACCGAAGAATTCTTAGGGGATGAAAACGGAAACTTGCGCGCACTAAAGATTGTTGAAACTAAATTTGAAAACGGAAAATTCGAGCCAGTTCCTGGATCTGAAAAAGAATTGCCTGCTGACTTTGTCTTTTTGGCAATGGGCTTTACTGGTCCAGAAAAGTCTGCACTGATTGATCAACTCGAAGTTGACCTCGATGAACGCGGAAATATCAAGCGTGGCCTGGATTATCAGAGCTCCCAAGAAGGAATTTTTGTGGCCGGCGATGCCGGTCGTGGACAATCGCTAATTGTTTGGGCGATCGCAGAAGGTCGCAGTGCAGCGGCTGAGGTAGATAAGTATTTAACTGGCGATACCCAATTGCCAGCACCAATACTTCCAACTGCTCGCCCAATGACGGTCTAGTTAAATCACACTAAACAGACCCAGAATAGATAGGCTATAGATATGCGTCGCGCGAAAATTGTTTGCACAATGGGTCCAGCTGTCGAATCACCCGAAAAAGTCCACGAATTAATCGCAGCCGGCATGAACATGGCTCGACTCAATCTTTCCCATGGTGGCTATGACGAGCACCAGGGGCGCCTTGATTTAGTTCGTAGCGTTGCCCAAGAAATCAATCAGCCAGTTGCGATTTTGGTCGATCTACAAGGACCAAAGATTCGTTTAGCACGCTTTGCCAATGGCCCACATGATTTAGCACGTGGGGATATTTTCACAATTACAGCTGATGAAGTCGAAGGAACCAAAGAGCGCGTGGGCACCACTTATAAAGGGTTGCCAGGGGATTGCAAGCCAGGTGATCGCATCTTGATTGATGACGGAAAAGTAACGGTCGAAGTTGTTGAAGTTAAAGGCAACGATGTAGTTACAAAAGTTATTGAACCTGGCGCCGTTAGTAATAACAAGGGCATCAATCTGCCAGGTGTTGCAGTTTCTGTTCCGGCACTTTCTGAAAAAGATAAAGAAGATCTTCGCTGGGGCCTAGCTGCTGGTGCGGATTTCATTGCACTTTCATTTGTCCGAAACGCTGCCGACATTAAAGATGTACATGCGATTATGGATGAAGTCGGAATTCGTCGCCCAGTAATTGCCAAGATTGAAAAACCACAAGCGGTTGAAAATTTACAAGAAATTGTTGATGCCTTCGATGGCATCATGGTTGCTCGCGGCGATCTTGGCGTTGAACTTCCAATCGAAGATGTCCCGCTAGTCCAAAAGCGTTGCATCGAACTTGCGCGCGAAGCTGCCAAGCCAGTAATTGTGGCAACTCAGATGCTTGATTCGATGATTGTTAATTCAACACCAACTCGCGCTGAAGCAACTGACTGCGCTAACGCGGTACTAGATGGTGCCGACGCTTTGATGCTCTCTGGCGAAACTAGTGTTGGCGCATTTGCGATCGAAGCAGTTCAAGTAATGGCTCGCATTATTGTAAAAACCGAATTAGATATGATGGATCGAATTCGACCAATGCGTACCCAACCAAAAACAAAAGGTGGCGCAATTACTAAAGCTGCAGCTGAAGTAGGAAAAATTGTTGATGCGAAGTTCCTAATTGCATTTACTAAGAGCGGCGACTCGGCTCGCCGAATGTCACGCTTGCGTTCTGGTATTCCAATTTTGGCCCTTACGCCAGATGTAGCCACATACAACCAATTAGCTCTTTCCTGGGGCGTTGAATCAATGATTATGCCGATGGTTAGCCATACCGATGAAATGGTTAAGCAAGTAGATTCGCTACTCGTTGAAAGCGGACGTGGGGTAGTGGGTGAAAATGTCATGATCGTGGCTGGCTCACCTCCCGGGATTCCAGGATCGACAAATGCAATGCGTGTTCACCGTATTGGTGATGCAATTTCAGGCGCTGCACCCGCTTATCGCTAATTAATTAAGTACGAACCACGTTTCTTACTTAATTTTCTTACCGCTACAATTGCCGTTCTAGCCTCGGTACTCCAACGGTAGAGAGGGCAGTCTCAAACACTGCATAGTGTCGGTTCGAATCCGACTCGAGGCACATGAATTCACAGGGCAGTAACAAGAGTTTAAATCTGCCTGCGCCACGCATTTTGGTTGCCGAAGACGAAACTTTAATCCGCATGGATTTAGTTGAGATGCTAACCGAAGCTGGTTACGAAGTTGTTGCCGAAGCCACCAATGGCGAAGAAGCGATTGCGCTAGCAACTGAACATAAACCTGATTTAGCTATTCTTGATGTGCAGATGCCAGTACTAGATGGAATTTCGGCCGCTGAAAAAATAATTGCAATTGCACCAGTACTTATGTTGACTGCATTTAGTCAGCGAGAGTTAGTTGACCGGGCGCGCGATGCTGGTGTTATGGCGTATGTAGTTAAGCCATTTACTATTTCTGATTTAGTGCCAGCCATCGAAATAGCAATTAGTCGTCATACTCAGATGCGATCTTTAGCAGATGAAGTTGCAGATTTACATGAGCGATTAGAAACTCGCAAAGTTATTGATCGCGCAAAAGGTATTTTAATGAAGGCGTTAAACCTCACCGAACCCGAAGCTTTTTCCTGGATTCAACGTGCAGCTATGGATCGTCGCATCACTATGAAAGAGGTTGCCGAGGCAGTAATTTCGCCATCGGCTGTACCCGATAAGTAGAGCTAATTAAATAGTTGCAAGCCCTTCGCATCACGTAGGAAATCAAGCGTAAAATCTCGAAAAAGTTACATGGTTGTAATTTATTGAGCGTGTAAATATTGAGAATATGAGTCTCTGGGCTTGTCCAAAGATCACCCCTGCCATTACGCTCAGCACCTCCCTGTCCCGGGACACAAGAACAGGAAAGGCAATAAATGAACAAGAAGATCCAGCGTTCACTTGCCGTTGTTTCAGCAGTAGCTCTAGTTTTCGGAGTTGCAGCAACACAGACAGCAGCAAACGCAGCACCAAAGACTGTTTACATTGCATACCAGGGTCCACTATCTGGTGGCGAAGCATCAACTGGTACTGATGAGCAGAATGCAGTTAAGTATGCAATCAAG
>CAEZUS010000001.1_pt1 | contig 18255 bp, 17 predicted proteins | sample 7264541 | NCBI WGS metagenome assembly CAEZUS01 (sample SAMEA6813836, study PRJEB35770) | freshwater metagenome | biome: Freshwater; feature: Freshwater reservoir; material: water | place: Czech Republic | collected 2016-04-20 | depth 0.5m m | reverse complement strand
TGTAACCAGAATCAAGCATGGTGGGATTGGCGGTGTTTTGCAGAGTTGCGCCGAACATTTTTGAAGCTGGGCCTAACTCATCAAGTAAGGGTCTTAGATCATTCTCGTCATACTCTTTATCTAACGCCTTTGCCAAGTTTGCAAAAAGTGCCTTAACGGTTTTTGTATAGCGCTGAGGCCAATTGTGGTTTCCAATTTTCTGCACTGCCTCTGCTAGAGCAGTGATCGAATTACTCTTATTAATCATCGAACCATGACCGGCAGTTCCCTTGGCAGTTAATTTAATCCAATGAATGCCTTTCTGCGCTGTTTCAATAAAATATAAGCGCTTACCATTTTTAACGGTGATTGAAAAACCACCCACTTCAGAAACGGCTTCGGTGCAACCAGCGAATACTTCTGGATGATTTGCCGTCATGTAACGAGATCCGTATTCACTTCCAGCTTCTTCGTCACCGAAAAAAGCCAAAACAATATCGCGAGGTGGAACATAACCTTCGCGTTTCCATTTCCGAGCAATCGCAAGAATCATGGCATCAACATTTTTCATATCAACGGCGCCTCGACCCCAAATAAAACCATCTTTGATCTCACCACCAAATGGATCAACCGACCAATCTTTTGCATCTGCCGGAACAACGTCAATGTGTCCATGTAGAACTAAACCTGGACGACTTGAATCACTTCCGCTTATTTTTGCAATAACATTTGCACGATAAGGTGCCGATTCGTAAATCTTTGCTTCGATGCCAACTTCGGCGAGTGATTTAACAACATAGGCTGCGATTGCACTTTCATCGCCTTTGCCCTCGCCAAAATTCACACTTGGAATACGAATCAGTTCTTGGCAGATCCGAATAGTCTCTTCTTCAAGTGCAAGGCGCTCTGGTGTTGAATTCATGGGGCTACTCTCCCAGTTCCGAGAGTAAATTGTGAAGTCCGTAGATGATCAGAGACCTTTTGCTGTGTTGTGACCTCTGTTGCTATCCTTGCGACTCGCATGAAAACCACTCGTCCGGGTGGCGGAATTGGCAGACGCGCTAGCTTGAGGTGTTAGTGCCCGCAAGGGCTTAGGGGTTCAAGTCCCCTCCCGGACACACAGTTTTTTAAACTTCATCTGGAGGCGGCAAGCATGGAGTTATCAGAAGCGCTATCACTAATACGCCCGGTGCCAGATTTTCCAATTCCGGGCGTTCTTTTCCAAGATATTGCACCTCTGCTCGCAAATGCCAAAGCCCATCAGGTAGTAACTAAAGAATTCGGTAGCAGCCATAAACCCTTCAATCTGGTGGCTGGCATTGAATCGCGAGGTTTTATTCTGGCAAGTGCGATCGCGATGGATTCTGAAGTTGGCTTTGTACCTATTCGCAAAGCTGGAAAACTACCGGGCCAAGTAATTAAACGTACCTATGGGCTGGAATACGGTAGCGACGCACTAGAAATGCATGTTGATGCTTTTGCACAATTGCCAGGACCACATGTCCTCTTAGTCGATGATGTCCTTGCAACTGGTGGAACTTTGATAGCCGCCCTAGAACTAATCAATGACCTCAAAGGCACTGTAATTGAAGTTGCCGTACTTCTGGAAATAGCCGCACTTGGTGGTCGAGAACGAATTACTGCTGCATTTCCAGGTATTGAAATTAGAGCGCTGGTGACAATTTGAGTTCGGCTACGAAAAAGATCGGCGAAATTCAGGGGTTACGTGCGCTCGCGGCGCTATTGGTTCTTCTTTTTCATGCAAAGTTTCTACCCGGCGGTTTCATCGGTGTAGATATTTTCTATGTAATTTCTGGTTTTTTAATCACCGGTTTGCTTCTTAAAGAGTTAAGTATTTCAGGGCGCATTTCGCTCAGAGCTTTCTACTTGCGACGTAGCAAGAGGTTATTACCGGCTTCATTTTTAGTTCTATTTGTTACAGCGATAGTTTCCTGGTTGTTACTGCCGCCAATCTCACGTGGTTCAATTGGGCGAGATTTAATTGCTACAACTCTCTATGTTTCTAATTATCTTTTTGCTTGGTGGCAAAACGATTATCAGAATCTAAATGCAATCCCTTCGCCATTTATTCACTATTGGTCACTTGCAGTTGAAGAGCAGTTTTATCTTTTTTGGCCTCTATTCATTATTGCGCTTGCCAAACTTAAGAGTTCTAGAAAGTTTTTATTTGGCTTCTGGTCAGTTACGGTAATTACATTTGCTTTAGGCGTTTGGTTGACCGTAATCGCCCCGATTTGGGCTTTCTATTCGCTACCAACTAGAGCTTGGGAATTAAGTATCGGTGCACTGATTGCGCTCCTACCAAGATTGCAAAATCAAAATCGCGTAGTCGCGCTTTTCGGAATGTTAGGACTTCTGATCAGCACGTTTTGGTTTAGCGAAACAACTGTCTTTCCAGGTTTTTATGCGCTATTGCCAGTCTTAGGCACTGCAGCTCTTCTTTCAAGTATTGGAAATTGGCCTAACTCAATTCAATGGTTGGCTACGAATAAAATCTCGCTCTGGCTCGGCAAGATTTCATATCCTTTGTATCTATGGCATTGGCCAATCTTGGTTTTGCCAATTGCATTTCTCTCTCGGGATTTGCAAGTTTGGGAACGTATTGCGGCACTTTTAGTCACAGTTCTATTTGCTGATTTAACCAACAGATTTGTCGAAGAGCCGTTGCGAGTAAAAGTAGTTTCTCCAAGTCGATTAATTAAGTTCGTTGGCTTTGCAATGATCGTCTCGACTCTTCTGGGACTCGGAATTGTTAAAACCACAACATCTGCAATTTTGGTTGATGGTAAGCAAGTCACATTGGCAAGCATCGAGGCGCGACCTACTCCTTACGACAATGGTTGCCATCTCAATTATCATGAATCAATCTCTCCGCTTTGTGAATTCGGAAAACTTGACGCCAACAAAACCGTTGTTCTCTATGGGGACTCACATGCAGTGCAATGGTTTCCGGCACTTGAAAAACTAGCCAATGAAAAAGGTTTCAAATTAATAACTCTTACTAAATCCGCTTGTCCTTCGATCGAGGTCGTCCGGGCCAGTGTCGGTGCTTTTCAAATGAGCAACTGCGCTTCTTGGCGCAAGAGCGCGCTAAATCGGATTGCCGAGGCAAAGCCAGACTTGATCGTCCTTTCTTCCTTTGAGCATTTCATACCTGCCGGAGATCCGGGTCGAGTCGAACAATGGTGGGCAACTGGATCTAAGAAAACCTTTCAGATTCTGCAACCAATGTCGCCAAAATTGATCTACTTGCTCGATACACCTTTACCGGAGCGCAACATTCCAGATTGTTTGGCAAGTACGAGAGCAGATAAATGTTTAGCGAACTCCCAGATCGGGCTACCTCAAGTGGCAGATTTCCAAATCATTGATCCTGCTAAATGGCTATGTGACATAACCTGTCCAGCTGTTGTGCGCGGCAACGTCGCGTATCGTGATGCTTCGCACATTAGCGTTGCGACTTCACTTGAACTTTCAGATCAACTTTGGTTGGCCTTGCTCGACCAAGGTTTTTCGCTTTGATGTGGCAGGATTACCGACATGGCTGAACTAACCTATTACTGCGGCACCATGGATAGTGGCAAGTCAACCTTGGCGCTACAAACGGCACATAATCATCAAAGCCGCGGTCGGTCGGGTCTGATTTTTACCAATCAAGATCGTGCGGGCGTTGGAGTGATCTCCTCGCGTTTAGGTTTGCAGAGTGCCGCAATTGAAGTTGCGCCAGATTTAGATATTCATAAATTTGTTGTAGATCAACTTTCTATTGGTTCGCGAGTTGATTACATCATTTGCGACGAAGCTCAATTCTACGAACCCGTTCAAATAGATCAACTAGCCAGAATTGTCGATGGTCTTGGTATTGATGTTTACGCTTTCGGAATCTTGGCTGATTTTCGAACCAAGCTTTTCCCAGGCTCTGCCCGTCTAGTTGAGCTTGCTGACCGCGTGAATACTTTGCAAGTCGAAGCGCTCTGCTGGTGCGGTCAACGAGCAACTCATAATGCGCGCACAATTAATGGCGTCATGGTTACCGAGGGCGAACAAGTAGTAGTTGGTGACACCAATAAGGCAGATGAGATTGCATATGAAGTTCTCTGTCGCAGGCACCATATGCGTCAACTAACCGCTCGAGTTTCTAAAGCAGGACACACTTCGGAGCAACCGCTACCCTTTAACTCATGAACAAACGTGGCCTTTAACTCATGAATATACGTGGACTCGCAGCCTTAACCGCCAATGCCCCTTTAACTCCTTACAACTTCACTCGTCGCGATTTAGGCCCAAACGACGTTGCGGTAGCTATCAAGTACGCAGGCATCTGCCACTCTGATATTCATCAAGTTAAAGAGGAATGGGGCGGCGCCATTTTTCCAATGGTGCCAGGTCACGAAATCGCTGGTGTCGTAAGTGCAATTGGTTCATCCGTAAGCAAGTTTGCAGTTGGTGACTTAATTGGTGTTGGCGTTTTTATTGACTCTTGCCGTAACTGTGCCAGTTGCAATAGCGGGCTTGAGCAATATTGCGAAAACGGAATGACCCCTACTTACAACGGGTTAGAACGCGATGGCATAACCCCAACTATGGGTGGCTATAGCGACGGCTATGTAATTGATGAGAATTATGCCGTCAAAATTCCGGCAAATTTAGATTTAGCGGCAGTAGCCCCATTGTTATGCGCGGGAATCACTTTGTATTCCCCATTGAAATATTGGAACGCAGGTCCTGGTAGAAAAGTTGCCGTAATGGGTCTTGGTGGACTTGGCCATATGGGCGTGAAGTTCGCACATGCAATGGGTGCCGAAGTTACAGTTCTTTCACACTCCCCTAGTAAAGAAAATGATGCGCGCCAGTTAGGTGCCGATCGTTTCATCGTTACAAGTGATCCCGGGCAATTAAAGTCCGTGAAGCGAAGCTTTGATTTGATCCTTGATACCGTAAGTGCTGAACACAACATAAATGATTATTTAGGACTGCTCACAACGAATGGAACCTTAGTTGTCATTGGATTGCCAGGAGTCCCCTTCGCGGTAAATGCTGACTCACTACTTTCCGGCCGTCGCTCGATGGCAGGTTCTATGATCGGTGGAGTTTCTGAAACGCAGGAAATGCTTGATTTTTGTGGCGAGAAAAATATAGTTAGTGAAATTGAATTAATTGAAGCTAGTTATGTCAATCAAGCTTATGAGCGCACAATTAAGAGTGATGTTCGCTTTCGCTTTGTAATCGATATCGCTACTCTTTAAAGAAATTGATGTACTAGATAAGCAAATACTGGCGCAATTGCCAGAGCTGGTAATAAATTCGCAACTTCGACTTCTTTGATTTTCAATAAGCGCAGAGCTATACACAGCAGCATTAATCCGCCCACAATTGTCATAGCTGCAATTTGATAGCCACTTAAAATCGAGCCCAAACCCAGACCAACTATGGTCCAGGCGCCTTGGTATATTCCAACTGGAATAGCAGATGCCGCAACTCCCCAACCCAATGAAGTTGCAAATGCCATGGCCGCAAAAAAGTCGAGAGTGGATTTCAAAATCAATTGATCTATGCCAGTACCCATTCCATCGCTAATAGACCCAAGTATGGCTAAGGGCCCAATTGCGAAAAGCAATGAGGCACTTACAAACCCTTCGATGAATGGGCTTTCCTTGGAAGCGCGAAAACGGTTGCGTAAGTTTTCACCTAGTACTTCTAGCTTCTCTTCAAGATGCAATGCGCTGCCAATCAAGGCGCCGATCAGCAAGGAACCCAATACGCAGAGAAGAGTCCAACCCTTTGGAAGAGCTGTGACATATTCAGTAGACCAAAGAGGAATCAATGCGCTAGCCGCAGCCAAAAGAGTCACTAACCCAAGAATGTCAGTTACTAAATTGCGCAACTTCTCACTAACTCGCGACCCAATTAGGACGCCGAGAGCTGCACCACTAATGATGGTGAAAATATTTATTAAGGTACCAAGGCCCGGGAATTCCATAAGCGGCAATAGTATCCCTCGCAAGTGCGAAGTGGGCTATTCTCGGCAAATGTCATTAACCACCCGATTTATGGAATTCTTGCGGCCACACAAAACAATCCCGATCACGCCATGGCGCGCAGAAAATCGTTGGGATATCTCGGTTTCACGCGCTTCAATTTTATTTTTTGGGCTCTTTATTTTTGGCATCGGTGATTCGCTGTTGATCCAATCAAACTTAGGCAATGCGCCATGGTCGGTTTTGGCACAAGGGTTGGCAAAAACTTTCAATTCCGAAATCGGTTTACTCACCTTTATTATCAGCGCAATCGTCCTACTTCTTTGGATTCCACTTAAAGAAAAACCAGGGTTCGGCACGTTAAGCAATATCGTAATAATTGCAGCTGCCATTCAAGTTGGAATCGATTTTATTCCAGAAGCTCAAAGCACTCTGATTGGCTTGATCTACATCTTTTTAGGCATTGCACTCGTTGGCGCTGGCTCAAGCCTTTACATAACTTGTGGCCTGGGTCCTGGACCACGAGATGGGCTTATGACTTCGCTGCACCACAAGACCGGGATTCGAGTTGGCCGAGTTCGCTTGGCTATCGAGGGCACAGTATTAATCCTGGGCGCACTATTGGGCGGCCGGGTAGGGCTCGGAACTGCCCTTTTTGCGCTCCTGATCGGGCAATCCATCGCAATTTTTCTGGGAATTGTGGCTCGGCTTACCTCAAATACTTCTCAGTAAGCCTTAGGTTTGCCCTTAAGTTCCCTACGTTGGCTAGACGTCATTTAGCCCGGAGTCGCAACCACCTTCGATAACAAAATCAGAAAGGCACTTCATTGACTAAATTTCTTGATAGTTACTTCAAGATCTCTGAACGCGGATCAACCGTTTCAACCGAAATCCGCGGAGGTCTAGTTACCTTCTTCACGATGGCTTACATCGTGGCATTAAATCCGATCATCCTGGCTTATTCACCAGATGCAAATGGTCAATTCTTATTCGGTGGCGCAGCACCTGCACCAGCTATGGTCGCAGCAACTACTGCACTTATTGCCGGTTTGCTAACAATCTTGATGGGCGCAGTTGCTAATTATCCATTAGCGCTAGCAACTGGTCTTGGTTTAAACACATTCGTAGCAGTTGGTATTGCCTCAAAGATGACTTGGGCTGCTGCAATGGGCCTTGTTGTTCTTGAAGGTCTAATTATCTTGGTTTTGGTACTAACCGGATTCCGCGTTGCAGTGTTCAAGGCTGTTCCTGCTCAGATCAAAATTGCGATCTCAGTTGGTATTGGTCTATTTATTGCTCTAATCGGTCTAGTAGACGCTGGATTCGTGCGTCGTACTGCTTCAGGTCCAGTACCTGTTGGCCTAGGCGTCAATGGAAATCTAGTTGGTTGGCCAACTGTTGTTTTCGTTTTCGGAATTCTATTAATCGTCGCTTTGATGGTTCGTAAAGTTAAAGGCGCGATCCTAATTGGCATCGTTGGTGCAACTGTTGTTGCCGTTGTTATCCAGAAGATCTACAACATCGCACCAGGGTTCACTGCTGGAAATCCACCAACCATCGTTGATGGCGGCTGGGGTCTTAATATTCCAAGTGTCCCAACTGACATTGTCGCTACACCTAAGTTTGATTTCACTGGTCAATTCGATCTTTTCGGAGCATTCCAGCTTGATAACGTAACTTTGGTTGCAGCTATTCTGCTTCTCTTCACATTGCTACTTTCAGACTTCTTCGACACTGTCGGAACTGTTACAGCAATTGGTCACGAAGCTGGCTTGGCCGACAAAGATGGAAACGTCGATAATATTCAGAAGATCCTACTTGTTGACTCTGTTGCAGCCGCTGCTGGTGGTGCCGCTGGTATTTCATCTAATACTAGCTACATCGAATCAGCCTCAGGTGTTGGCGAAGGTGCTCGTACAGGTCTTGCCTCAATAGTTACAGGTATCGCTTTCTTGCTAACTACTTTCTTGGCGCCGCTCGTGGCGATTATTCCTTACGAAGCTGCTACCCCAGCTTTGATCATTGTTGGATTCCTAATGATGACTCAGATTAAGAATATTGATTGGGATGATCTTGGAATAGCAATTCCTGCATTCTTAACAATTATCTTGATGCCATTTACCTACAATATTTCAGTCGGTATCGGCGCTGGATTCATCACACATGTCTTAATTCGACTATTCCAGGGTCGCGGTAAAGAAGTTCACGCTCTACTTTACTTAGTATCTGGTCTATTCATGGTCTACTTCTTATCTTCACCAATTAATAACTGGGTCGGATAAATTAGTTAATCATTTAACGAAAACGGGCCACGAGAAATCGTGGCCCGTTTTCTTTTACCCTAAGTTCCAGTCAATTAGTGCCTGACCGCGTGCTGCAAGTATCTCGTTGCACCTGGTAAATGGTTTGCTGCCAAAGAACCCGCGATAAGCCGAAAGCGGGCTGGGGTGAACTGATTGAATTCGAGATCTCTCTTCAAAGACAGATCCAATTCTCTGTGCATGGTTTCCCCATAAGATTGCGATTGAGCCTTGAAGAGCTAGAGCCTTCAGTGCCAAGGAAGTAATTTCGTTCCAGCCGATAGCCAGATGTGATTGCTTATTTTCCAAATTTAGAGTCAACGATGAATTAAGAAGTGCAACACCATTTTGCGACCAACGTGTTAAGTCACCATTCTTTGGTTGACCAAAACCCGTATCAGCGCAGTATTCAGCGAAAATATTGCGCAGAGAAGCTGGCAACTTGATGACAGTTGGATCAACGCTAAACGCTAAACCATTTGCGTATCCTGGAGTCGGATATGGATCTTGCCCGACAATCACAACCCGATAGTGAGAAACTGGATTGCTAAATACCTTAAAGACCTTATCTAAAGTTGGGGTTATTGCTTCAGAACTAATCTGTTCTGTTATTGATTCTAGTTTTGCCTGGTGAGGAGCAAATATAGATAGCCAGCTGGAATCAATTTGCTCGAGCAAAGAACCGAGCGCCTTCTTTGGACACAGTTAGCGAATAGTTAAACACACTCGAAACATTTTCTGAGGTGAGCACATCATTGATTTCGCCAGCAAATGCGATTTGGCCGTTCTTAATTAATAGTGCATGAGTTGTCCCGACGGGAATTTCCTCGAGATGGTGCGTCACAATGATTGAGGCCGGTGCCAACGGATCACTGGCAAATGTTGCAAATCGAGTTAACAAGTCTTCGCGCCCAGGCAGATCCAGACCCGAGGTGGGTTCATCAAGCAGGATCAATTCTGGGTCAACCATAAGAGCTCTTGCGATAGTTACACGCTTGCGTTCGCCTTCGCTCAAAGTTCCGTAAGCACGGTCGCCCAGCTGGCGAACTCCAAATGTTGTCAGTAACGCAATTGCTCTCGACTCGTCCCAAAGGTCATAACTTTCGTTCCATCTACCGCTGATTGCATACGCTGCTGTTAGAACTACATCACGAACAAGTTCGTCATCAGGAATACCGGTGGTGCTATTTGCCGATACTAAACCGATTCTGGTTCGTAATTCGAATAGATCAACCCGACCCATTCTCTGATCCAAAATTTCAGCTTGTCCTGATGACGGATAAATTCGTGTTGCTATAAGTTGTAGCAGAGTTGATTTGCCGGCTCCATTAGGACCCAAAATTACCCATCGTTGTCCGCTAGTCAGGGTAAGAGATAACGGCCCCAGAATCGTTGCGGCACCGCGACGAACGGTAACCTCGTCGAGCTTTAAAACGATATCACTAGCCATAGGGCGAAAAGATAGCGCGAATTCACGGTAATCTGCGCATATGAGCAGCGATGCGCAACACACTGGCTTAATCCTTCTAACTGGCACCGATGCTCCTGGCATCACCCAAGCGCTTTTTGCCACCCTAGAACCTTTTGCCATCACGGTTCTAGATATTGAGCAGGTAGTGATCAGTGATCGATTGATTTTGACAGTTTTAATTGGTTTAAGCCCCGCTCACGCCAAAGCAATTGAGAGTGATTTAGATGAGTGCGCCGCCAAACTTGGCGTTGATATTGCGACTCTATTTTCGGATTCAACCAGTAGTTCAATCCAAGCTAAAACCGGTTTATTGCATGTGGTTGCCCTTTCTCAGAAACTGCAACCGGGTGCGATTTCAGAAATCGCAACTGCCATAACTTCACAAGGCGGCAATATTGAGCGTATTTTCCGAACCGCTTCGTACCCAGTTACGGCAGTTGAGTTTCAAGTATCTGGCGCCTCAGTCGATCAATTACGCACTTCACTTGCACTAGTTTCGCGCGAAGTTGGAATTGATATTGCCGTCTCCCCTGGTGGTTTGGCACGATTGGCTAAGAAGCTAGTTGTTATGGATGTTGATTCAACTTTAATCCAACAAGAAGTTATTGAATTGCTTGCAGAGAAAGTTGGGGTTGCCGATCAAGTTGTCTCAATAACAGCGGCTGCAATGGCGGGCGAATTGGATTTTGCAGAATCACTCCGTGCCCGAGTTGCATTACTTACCGGAGCACCTGAAAGTATTTTAGCTGAAGTGCGCAGTGAAATTAAGTTAACTCCTGGTGCACGCACTCTGGTCAAAACTTTGCAAAAACTCGGCCATGAAGTTGCAGTTGTTTCGGGTGGATTTACCATCGTGATTGAACCGCTATTAAAGGAACTCGGCATAGTTAACTATCGGGCAAATACCCTTGAGGTTTCAAACGGTAAATTGACTGGACAAGTAGTTGACCCAATTATTGATCGCGCTGCAAAAGCGCAAGCGCTGCGAGATTTCGCCGAGAAAACCGGAGTTCCACTCGATCAAACGATTGCCATAGGCGATGGCGCGAATGATCTAGATATGATCGCAGCAGCAGGTCTTGGTATTGCCTTTAATGCTAAGCCAGCAGTTAAGGCCGCGGCCGATAGCTCACTCAGCGCTCCGTATTTAGATTCAGTTCTATATCTACTTGGCATCTCTCGCGAAGATGTTGAATCCGCTAATATTTAAAAAATTTATAAACGGCAGGCGTGAATATCTGTTACGAGAATGCCGCGAGCACCAATTGCCCACAAATCATCCATAACGGAATTCGTCTCGTTACGTGGAACCATCGCACGTACTGCTACCCAATCGCTTTTTTGTAGCGGCGAAATCGTTGGCGATTCAAGTCCAGGGGTTAACTCGCAAGCAGCATCTAAGGCGCTTTTAGGAATGTCGTAATCCAGCAAAACATAACGTCTTGCAGTCACAACACCTTGTAAACGACGAATTAAGATATCTAATCCTTCGGCTTGGACCGAATTTTTGATCAGTACTGCTTCACTTTGCAGAATTGGTTCACCGAAAATTTTCAAACCTGCCTGGCGCAAAGTATTTCCGGTACTAACAACGTCTGCGATCACATCTGCAACGCCGAGGCGCACGCTACTTTCAACTGCGCCATCAAGGCGTACCACTTTGGCTGAAATTTTCAGTTCGGCTAAATGGGCATCAACTAATCCCGGGTAAGCAGTTGCAATTCGCTTGCCGGATAAATCACTTACTTTCCAATCTCGATCAGCAGAGCCAGCAAATCTAAAAGTCGAACCACCGAAACCAAGGTTAAGAATTTCTTCAGCCGAAGCTCCAGAATCAATTAGTAAGTCTCGTCCGGTAATGCCAGCTTCTAACTCGCCCGAACCAACATAAATAGCAATATCTCGTGGGCGCAAGTAATAAAACTCAACGTTATTTTCAGGATCAATCAGAACCAAATCACGGGCATCAACGCGTTGGCGATAGCCGGCTTCTTTCAGGATTGCGATTGCAGCATCGGCCAAAGAACCTTTATTAGGAACAGCAATTCTTAACATTTTTATCTCCTAGAGATATCGGTAAACATCGTTAATCGAAATCTGGCGTGCCAGCATTAGAACCTGTAGATGGTAGAGAAGTTGACTGATTTCTTCAGCCAGTGCTTCGTCGCCTTCATGTTCGGCGGCGAGCCAAACTTCTCCGGCCTCCTCCAAAATTTTCTTGCCAATTGAATGAACGCCTGCATCAATTGCAGCTACTGTTGCCGAGCCCGGAGTCTGGGCAGCGACCTTTTCAGCTAATTCGGCGAAGAGCGATTCAAATGACTTCATGAGCAGAGTTTACTTGACGGCACAAGATCGTGAGTCACTATTAATAGTGGATCAACTAGAAACGCCTTGAGCTTTTTCGCGGAGCAGATTAACCATCTCAGCAGGGTCAGTACTGCTAAATACCGCACTTCCTGCAACAAAAGTATCCGCCCCAGCACCTGCGGCCGACTCGATAGTCTCTAGGGAAATTCCACCATCTACTTGCAGCCAGATAGCCCTCGAACCGATTTCATTGCGAGCTTTATTGATTTTTGGTAATTGATCCATCATAAATTTCTGCCCACCGAACCCAGGCTCGACAGTCATGATTAACAACATATCAAGTTCATCAAGAAATTCTAGATATGGCTCTATAGGAGTTTTAGGCTTTAACGCTAGTGAAGCGCGAGCACCAGAACTGCGAATCGCACGAAGTGTCTGTCGAATATCCTGAGTGGCTTCTGCATGAATTGTCACGCTAGCGCAACCGACCTCGGCATATTGGGGTGCAATTAGATCAACATCTGAAACCATTAAGTGAGCATCAACTGGCAAAGCACTTAGCTGAATTATTTCGGAGGCTTTGGAAAAATCAAAAGTGAAGTTTGGAACAAAAATATTGTCCATGACATCAAGATGAACTAAATCTGAAGTTTGGGAAATGCGTTCGATTTCGGCACCGAGATTGCCAAAATCAGCGTTAAGTATGCTTGGAGTAATTCTGATCTGGTGTGTCACGAAAGTAAGCCTAACTGGATTTCTGAAAGATCGTCATAAACATGGCGTCTGTGTTGTGAATTTGGGGCCAAAGCAACAACGAGCCATCATCATTGGCACTGACTAAGCCATTGGGCAAGAATGAACGTAGGTCGATTTTCTTAAGTTCAGGATGTTTTTTTAATATGGCGGAAACTTGGAACTTAGTCTCAGCTAAATGAGGCGAGCAAGTAACGTAAGCGAAAAATCCATCTTGGTTTAAAACCGAAATTGCGGCGTCGCTTAATTCAATCTGTAAATCGGTAAGCGTTCGTAGATCTGCCAGAGTTCGGCGCCAACGAACTTCTGGGCGACGCCTAAGAGCCCCTAATCCAGTACATGGGACGTCAGCCAAAATTGCATCGTAGGTGCGGCCATTTTTGTGAATATCACGGCCATCGCCAACAATTACTTCACCGAAATCAACTACTTGTGAGACTAAATTGGCTCGAGGTTGAGAAATTTCATTAGCTGTAAATGTGTGATTTCCCAGTGCTGCGATACTTGAAATGAGCGCCGCCTTGCCGCCTGGTCCCGCGCAAAGATCCAACCAGTCAGTTGCATTTTGACAAACAGATGCAAAAATTTGAGCAACTAGTTGGGAGCCTTCATCTTGGACGCCGGCGCGTCGATCTCTAATTGCAGCAATTGAACCAGGTGAACCAGAGAGACGAGCACCATAGGGTGAAAATTCTGTCGGCACTCCCCCAAGTTCAATCAACTCCGCTTGCGTTGAACGACCAGGCCATGAAACTAAGGTCGGCTGGGCTGGAATGTTATTGGCAATTAGTGCCGCAGTTACATCGTCTTGATTTTTTAGTAAGTCAAAGTATGCCGAAACTATCCATTGCGGATGTGAATATTGGATGGCCAGTCGCTCGATTGGATCTTTCATGTGTTCAAGTGGTGCCAGCCATTCCGAAAGCGATTTCTTTAAAACGGCGCGAAGTAATGCATTTAAAAAAGATCCTTGGGCTTCGCCAAGTCGCTTACGGGCAATATCAACCGAAGCGGAAACCGCTGCGTGATCAGGAACTCGCATCTCGTGAATTTGCTGAAGTGCCATGCGTGCGACATCAATAACTCCTGGATCAACTTGATCCCATGGACGATTGGAAACTTGAGCCAAAATCCAATCATGGCGGCCTTGCATGCGCAGAGTTCCGTATAGCAACTCAGTCGCAAAACCTTTGTCGCGATCATCAAATTTGCTAGCGCCAAGTGCTTGCGGCAAAAGTAAGTTGGAGTAACCATCGCTGCGGTTAACCTCTGTCAATAAATCAAAGACAAGTAATCTGACTGCATCCGGGTTAGCGCGTTTATAGGTACGCGGTACCGGCTTATTCAAGGATTTCACCTTCTGCGAAACGAGCCCCATTTGCCCACGCTGATGCACTCATGGCTTTTCTCCCAGCTGGTGTAACTTCTAGCAGTTCGATCGCCTCGGTTGCAGAACCGACTAACACCTTGCCACTTAGGAAAGATAATTGCGCGACCGGTAGACGAAGCTCGGACTTAATCGCTCTATTTATTCGTAATATTTCGCCACGAAATCTTGTGGTCGCACCTGGGTTGGGCGCAAAACCTAATATTCGATTAATAATTTCATCTGCGCTTGCGGACCAGGTTATCTGCGCTTCAGCTTTCGTTAATTTCGGTGCACTGGTTGCGTGATCATGGTTCTGTGGCGAAGGTTTAATTCCATTCTGAATCGATATTAAGGTTTTTTCAATAGCTGCTGGCCCGAGAACTGCTAACTCGGAGAGTAATTCACCTGCGGTCATATTTGCTTTGATTGAAAATCTGGTTTGAGTGTAAATGGGCCCGGTGTCCATGCCAGCATCTAACTGGAAAACGGTAATTCCAGTCTCTGATAATCCATCGATAATTGCTCGTTGAGCGGGGGCTGCTCCCCTGAGTTTTGGCAGAAGTGAAAAATGAAGATTGATAAACCCATACTTTGGTTGATCCAAAATATATTCTGGTAATAATACGCCGTAGCCAATCGTGATAACCAAGTCAATTTGTTTTAAGCGATCATCAAAATCAGCTGCTTTATTGGGACAATACAACTCAATGCCGTGACTTTTTGCCCAACTGGAAACTGCAGTAGGAGTCAATTCTCGACCTCTACCAACTTGGCTATCTGGGCGCGAGATAATTAAAACTAATTCATGTTCGCAAGTTAATAAGTATTCAAGAGTCGGAATAGCAACATCCGGCGAAGCGGCGACCGCTATCTTCACTAGTTTCCTAAGCCTTTAGTGAAGTGAGGTGAAACTTTTATAACTGGTGAAGTTCCATTTGCAATCGCTGAACCGAACCAATCAGATTCTCGAATTTCCTTCATGGCTAACTTGCGATCAGCAGATGTTAGACGGTCGATAAAAACAATTCCATCTAGATGATCGGTTTCGTGCTGAATTGCGCGCGCTAAAAGTTCGCTACCTTCAACCCTCACTGGATCGCCATACATGTTGAAACCTTTGGCGACTACTCTCATAGAACGAGGAGTTGGATAACGTAAATCTGGAAAACTCAGACAACCTTCTTCGCCATCTTGGATTTCCTCACTGAGATCCAAAGTGGGATTAATCAGATGCCCCAGTTCGTCATCAACATCCCAGACGAACACACGAAGCGATACGCCGATTTGAGGCGCGGCCAACCCAGCTCCGGGAGCCTCAAGCATGGTGTCGGTTAAGTCAGCTACTAGGTTACGTAGTTCTTTATCAAAATCGACCACTTCGGCGGCAGGCGTTACCAGAACTGGGTCACCGAAAAGCCGGATAGGTTGAATTGACATGGGTGCAATCCTATCAAGCAACTAGCTTTAATCGAGCGAGTAGGGATTTACTCGATAAGAAAGCAAAGGTTTTTTCGAGATAGCCCGCCTCTTATTGATCTCGCGTAACAAGGAAACTAGTTCTTCAAGTTCGGCGGGTTCAACCAAGAGCGTTATTTTCGTGCCATCTATCGCATGGGTAGTCGGGCCATAAACTCGCAGAGATTTTGGCGCACGAGTATCTTGTTTAGCACTCTCGAGAGCTCTCTTAAGTCTTAAAAGTTCGGTTGACTCAGCAAAAACAAGCACGGCATTTGTTATAGGTGGTAACTGCAATGCAATTCGTTGTTCAATTTCGCGTTTAGAGATAGTTGCCGGATTCCAGGTAGTTAACGCACTTGTGATTGGCGCTCCATCATCATGTACTAGTGCGACGGTACCTGTTTCGCTGATTAAAGCGCCTGCAGCAAAGAAATTTGAATATGCTCGCTCGACCCCGTTAGAGGCGCTCGAACTTAAGAAACGGTCAACTTGCAAAATCACTACTGCCGAATAACCATCTTTAGCAACTGGTTCAACACCTGGGGTCGAGATGACCAATGCTGGCTCAGCCCCGACGTAGTCTCGTGAATCATTTGCAGTAGATTGGATAACAAGCTGGTTGGGAAAAGATCGCCCAATCTCTTCGGCAAATCTTTCGATTCCCCTACTGGTCAAGAAAATCTTTGCTTCACCACACCAGCCGCACTTCCAATTAGGGAATTTCTTGCTACAAAGCACACATGTCGGCTCGCTCTTCGCGCTACTTTTTGTTAGTTTGCCACTGCATTCGCACAGCGCGATATTTCGACATTTGGCACAACTTATTGCTGTGGCATAACCCTTAGCTGGAACAATAAAGAGAATCGGACCTGCCGCAAGTGCTTTTCTAACCAGTTGATAAATTCTAGTGGGGATCAATTCGCCATTAGAACTTGCTTGTGCCAGAACTGATATTCGCTCTTGCTTAGCTCGATAACTAATTTCTTTAGCTTCGATATCTATTGCGACATCAAGACTTGGCACATAGCCGAGGAGATGCAGTTTCAAATTGGTGAGTTTTGATCTTAGCCATGCAACTTCACGGGCGTTCCAGTGAGGCATGCGTCGTTCGTAATAGTGTTCGCTATTTTCTTGGTGGAGATAGATCTCAGTCAAATTTGGGATTGGTGCGAAAATAGCAGCGCGCATTCCAATCACTAATGTTGCCTGCCCTTGTGAGACTTCCAAGAAACTACGATACCGATCCGCTCTCGGTAAATTTGAGTCTAAGGATTTGTATTCAATACCCGCTAGTTTCAAACCCGTTTCTAGATGATTTAAGTCGCGCGCAGTGGGGACAATAACTAATTTTGCACCTGGTGCTTTGCTTTTCTCAAGCAAATCCATAAGTGCAGATATTGAGTCTTTTTTCGGCGGTAATAAATGAAAGATCGCCTCAGCTTCTAAATTGAATGAAATTTGAGTCTTTGATCCGACGAGATTCTTTTCGGCGGCAGCAACTCGTGGTGGAATCGCACTGCGAATCACATCGTAGGGCGAGCCACCCCAGTAATCAGCGGTCAACTTGATTATTTCGAGTGTCTCAATGCTTGCCACCGGGAAATCCCCCAACAACTTATAAATCGATTTAAGTTCTCTTGGCTCTGAATTTTCGGCTGTCCTTGCAATCACGATTCCTTCGAGGTGCTTATCTTTAAAAGGAACCTGGACTCTTGACCCAATTTGAATCTGTGAACTTAATTTCTCTGGGATTAAATAAGAGAACGGTTCGTTCAGAGTTGAAATCCCAGAATCCACCCAAACGGATGCGATCGGTAGTTCAGCAGCAGCCGGGCCGGCAGGTTGTGCGACCTGTTGAATCTTTAGTTTTAGCGGTCGCAGCATGCTGCTTAGTCTATGAGAAGAACTTTAGTGTCCGGGTGATTACTTGATTACAGCTTGCAGAGCCGCAACTCGGTCAGTTTTCTCCCACGAGAACTCGGCTAGTTCCCGACCAAAATGCCCGTAAGCACTAGTGAGTGAATAGATTGGCCGCAACAAATCTAGATCGCGAATAATTGCGGCAGGGCGAAGATCAAATACCGCCATGACAGCATCTTGAATCTTGGCTACCGGAATCTTTTCGGTTCCGAAAGTTTCAATGAAAAGTCCAACGGGTTGAGCTTTTCCGATTGCGTACGCAACTTGCACTTCGCAGCGCGAGGCAAAGCCAGCCGCGACTATGTTCTTCGCAACCCAGCGCATGGCGTAGGCGGCAGAACGGTCTACTTTTGAAGGATCTTTTCCGCTAAATGCACCACCACCGTGGCGGGCCATACCGCCGTAAGTATCCACAATAATTTTTCGCCCAGTTAAACCAGCATCTCCCATGGGTCCACCTATTACGAAGCGACCAGTTGGGTTTATCAATGTGCGTAGATCAGTCTTTGGTAGATCTACCTCTGCTAATACCGGATTGATTACTAAATCAATAATTTCTGGAGTTAACTTCTTAGCCACATCAATATCTGCGCTATGTTGAGATGAAATAACCACTGTATTTAGAGCGACAGCTTTGTCGCCGTCGTATTCAATTGTTACTTGGGTTTTTCCGTCGGGGCGTAAATAAGCTAACTC